>JAABUS010000434.1_pt1 | contig 107368 bp, 61 predicted proteins | sample 5560161 | NCBI WGS metagenome assembly JAABUS01 (sample SAMN10711885, study PRJNA513376) | rock metagenome | isolation source: Antarctica rocks | place: Antarctica: Victoria Land, Trio Nunatak nord | collected 2016-01-04
ATAACAATAATAACAATAATAACAATAATAACAATAATAACAATAATAACAATAATAACAATAATAACAATAATAACAATAATAACAATAATAACAATAATAACAATAATAACAATAATAACAATAATAACAATAAAATATGATTAATAAAATATAGTTAACACATAAAAATAAATAAAAAATAAATAAAAATGCTTGTATTTAGAATTAACACAAAAAACAACAAAAATTATAAAAAAAGAACAATTATTAAATTAAGAGAATATTATTAAACGTAAATTTGCACAAAATTAAACACAATATTATAGTATATAAAAATAGAATAAAAAAGATATTTAAAAAGATATATTTAGAAATACTTTAATAATTAAAAGGATAGAATAAATTACAAGAAATTATTAATAGAAAAGATATATATTGCTAGTAATATATATATTTAGATTAATTGTTAGATTAAGTTTTGATTTCAACTTTGGGAATTAACTTAGCTTGTCGATTTTAATATTAGAAATTAATTCGAAACTTATTTTAATTTCTATTATAATTATTATTTAAAAATTAAATTAATTCGATTTAATTTAATTGTTAATTTTAATATTAAAAATTAAATCAAAATAACATTAACATTAAGCTAGCTATAAATAGTACTAATTTATTTAATATTTATATTATATTATATTAAGAGTTCGAATCTCTTTTGAAATACAATTAAATTAAATTTTTTAATTTTTAAACTAAATAATTTAAATGCATTATTTTAACACATTACTAGATAATTTATTATTAAGAGATTATAGAATAAAGCATAATTTTCTACTATTTATTTTAGAATTTCTTTATACTAATATTAAGTCTTAGCAGTTTAAGTCGATTTTTTAAATTAACTTTCGATTTTAAGTTTGCAACTCAATTTAAATAGTCGATTTTAATATTAGAAATTTAATTAAGTTTTCGATTTTAACTTTAGAAATTGACTCGATTCGATTTAGATTAAATACTTAATTCAAACTTAACAATTTAATTCGATATAATCAATCTATTTATTAAATAGTAAATAATACTAAAAAAGAAGTTCTAGAATTAATAGTATTAAGTATTGTTGTATTATTATAATATAAAAATAGCAATATTGCAACAAAAATTAAATTAAATATTTTTGTAAAAACTTAATTTTTTTTTGCTTACTAATATATAGTTAATTTATAATAAAATTATATTAAGAAAGATACAATATCTTATAATAATATACAAGAAAGGTTAAGATTGCTATTTAACTTTTTTTACAACAAATATTAAATAAAGATAGTAAAAGAAAATATAAGAAATCTTTTTATATAGATTGATTGTTAAGTCGAATTTCGATTCTAACTTTAGAAATTAACTTAAAACTTAATTTGATTTCTATTATTTTAAAATTAAATCAACTCGACTTAACTCGATTCTCGATTTCAATATTAGAAATTGTATCGAATTGTCAAAAATATCAAAAATACTAAAAATAGTATAAATTTAGTTTAAATTTAGATTTTTTTAATTATTTTCTAGATAACATACAATAGTAATATATAATATAAAAATAATCTACTATATATATTAATTTAATTGAAATAATTAATTAATTATTACTAAAGATAATAAAATTTACTAAAAATAGTAGTTTTAACAATTTGAGTCAATTTTTTCGAGTTGGATTTCGATTCTAAGTTTGCAATTCAATCTAAATAGTCGATTTTAATATTAGAAATCGAATCGACTTTTCGATTTCAACTTTAGAAATCGACTTAATCTAATTTGAATCGAATACTTGATTTAAACTTGATAATCCGATCCGACGCAATCAATTTATTTTTATAGATACAATTAATAATTCAAATAAATGCGTAGATTTTGCGCAATAAATATTATTAATTAGAAAAGTAAAAAAAGTCTATAAAAAGATTTTTTCGATAATTTAAACTCTTTTTTATCCTTTTTATAATAATAGATCGAAACAAATTATTGTTATATATTTTGCGAAAATAGATATTTATAAAAAGTAGAAAAACAAAGCATTTTTATTATAATACTTGAAGAGTTAACAATATTGCAATACAATTATAGTATTTTATATATATTTAAAAGACTAGAAATCTAATAAAAAAAGCAATTGTAATATTAGGAATTAATAATTTAATAAATACAATAGTATTAAGCTTTTATAGTAGCAATTTAGTATTGTATCAAGTTTTGTTTTTAAAAAATTTCTCTCAATTTTCTTACAAATGAAATGTTTCTCTAAATTATAGTTCTATATATTATATAGTCTTGTCTTTTATACATTAATATAGCAACGTCTTATTATATATTTATATATAGTCTTATATTTTAATACTTCTAATAGATATTATTGTTCTTATATTATTGTTAAAAAAGTGCAATCGATTGTCTAAAATAACAACAAAAAACTCTATATTAAAAAAGAAGATAAATTATCTAAGATTAAAACTACTACAAACAACAAGAAAAACAATAATATTCGAATAATATTTTAATATTGTTGTTGTCAATATTTAAGAATTAATAACAATAAACTACTTGTTTAGATATAATATTAAACAATTATAATTAATTGTTTATTTATAGCAAGTACTTTACAAGTTTTAGTTATAGAATATAATTTATTAGAATACAAGTACAATTAATACTAATATTAATAATATTACTAGAATTTATTATCTTTAATTCTATTATTATATATTATTGTCTAATATTGTTAGCTACTATTTTTATATTATTGATAGTAGTACTTTTATTTTTATTATTGTATTGCAAGACTATTTATTTATTGTTATTATCTAATAAACAATTAATATAATTTTCGAGAAAAAGAATAAAAACTCTTATCTTAGTTAAAATAGTGCAAAAGCTTGCAAATACAAAGTTACAAATTAGATAACAAAAAATAGTTTTATAAGTATACTAAGTTAGCAAAATAATAATAATTAGACTATATTAGATAACAACAAATTAAGTGTAAAAAATTTAAAGTTAAGTGTAATTTTTTCTAAAAATATATTATAACAAATATCGAGCAACTTATTTGCAAAAAATCTATACTTAATAGCTATCTTATTATATTTATATTTAATATATATTTTGTTTCTAACAAAAATATTCTAAATACAAAGATAGTTAAAAAAATATATTCTATTTTAATCTAAAAAAAGCTATTTGTTAACTTATATATATCTTATCGACTATAATATAGATTGTATTGTTTGTATTAATATTATAATATATAATTGTTTTGCTTTGTAACTTGCAACTTTTAATAAAAATATTTATATTTATATCTTATATATCTCTTTAAAGTTTGTTTCTATATCTATAGATACTATTAATATTTTTAAAAAGAAATATATTTTATAAATAGACTGATCGTTCGGGTCGATTTTTCCCCGAAATCTATAACCCGACCCGAAAGTTATACCTAATTAGGCCAAGTTTTAACCTAATATAGTTAGTATTTTCATAATTTATGCAATTCGGTTCCAACTGTTGGAATCGAACGGTCAGTCTATTTATAAAACAATATTAATATTTAATTTACTTAAATTGTTAACTTGCAAAAGAACTAAGTACAAATAGACTAATCGTTCGGTTCCAACAATTGGAATCGAATTGCATAAATTATGAAAATACTAACTATATTAGGTTAAAACTTGGCCTAATTAGGTATAACTTTCGGGTCAAGTTATAGATTTCGGGGAAAAATCGACCCGAACGATTAGTCTAAGTACAAAACAACTAAAATAAATAATTTTGTATATAATATTATGTCTTACAATATATTAATATATTTTAACAAATTATTATCTCTAAAAAAAGATTAAATCTTTGCAAATTACAAGATTTGCAATTTTTTTTTAAATTTTGCTATAAAAAACAATTAATTTTCGAATTTATATTATAGAAAAGATTTGAAAATAATTGACTCTAACAAAAAAGATTATATTAATTAAAATATATTAAATACTCAAATATAAAGATACAATTCTATCTAAAGTGCAAAAGATAAAAAAGATAAAAATTAATTAAATTATATTTGCAACAATAATATTGTTTTGTAGATATCTAGTTTCGATAATAAAAGTAGATAAATTAATTTTAAAAATCTTAATTAACAAAAGTATTTTCTTCGATCTTGTTCTATTTTTTATTTTATAAGATCTTAAGTTGCTAAAGTATTATATAAAGAAGTTCGAAATAATTAAAACAAATCTATTTGTATATTAAATATCGATTTCGAAAAACAAATTAATTTGAAAAAAATAATTTTTTAGATTTTATAGATATCTTAATTACTAGTTATTAGATATTTGATTTGCAACAATAGCTAAACTAATATTTAGTAAAATATCAAATAGCTCGAAAAAACAACATTATATTTTTAACTTATATAAGATAGCTACAATACTATATTTGATATTAACTCTACTATTATAATTAATATCTATATATTTCTTAAAAATATTATCGAATTTGCTAATAAATTAGTCTTAATTGTTAAAGTTGTCAAATTATTCGAAAATAGTTTTAAAACAATTTTGCAGAAACTAAGATAAACAAGATATACTTAAATATAAAAAAGAGTATTTATTATTAGTACAACAAGAAGTTTTATAACAAATTATATCAAGATTTTTTTTGAAGCTCTAATTTGCTTTGAGAAAGCTAGCAAAGCTAAGTAGAATTAAGCACTTAAGAGCTATTGCATTCTAATCTCTTTATAAATATAACTTGTAAAGCTTTAAGTATAACTAAGTATTACAATTATAAGTTAAGAAATATTAATAACAAGAAACTAAATAAGCTTTTGCAAATATCTTTTAGCAAAATATTAAATCTTTAAAAAATAATTAGAATCTTTTTTGTTTTGTCTAACAATATTGTATTTATTTGTTTATTCAAAGATACTATTATTATCTTTAATTTATATATAGAATATTTAGATTATTAAGATTTGTTCTTAAGATAAACTTTGTTCGAATCAATTAAATTCAAGATTTATACAATTTTAATATTAACGTTAATGCAAGTATTTAACTATCAAATATATATTGTAGATTGCAAATATTCAAACTTTTAAAGCTAAGTCTAATTAAGATTGTTTGTAAATTGTTGAATTTTTGTATAGTTAGATCGATTTAGTCGATTATGTAATTTAATTCTAATTCTAGACTTTCTTAGAAAGCTTAGAAAGCTTAGAAAGTTCTAGAAAACCTATATTAAGTTAAGCAAAAAAAATTAATATCAATATAATATTAAAAAAAATCAAATTAAGACATTTAGAAATATAATACTTAGACAAATAAGAACAATAGATTTATTACAATTAATTAAATTGTTAAAATCTTAATAGAATAATAATTGAATTTAGAGATTAAATAATATTTAAGTTTGCAATATAATAAAAATGCTAGTATCTTTTCTTTTAAGAAGAATATATATTACAAAATTTATATCTAATACTTTTGTTAAATAGCAAGAAGATATTTTATATTTATTAATAGCGTCTTCTTTTAAACAATTAAATATAACTTAATTGTTAGCTTAGTTCTTAGAGAATTACTTAACAATTATTATAGATATTTAATTTGTTTACTTACATATCTTCTTATTCTATCTAGTTGCTTGTCTTATCTATCTAATTGCTATCTTTTATCTAGCAACTATAATAAACTTTATAATTGTTTTTTAATATTATTTTTATAATAAAAATACTATAAGTTATTTGAAGTATTAATTAGATATAATTAATAATAGAACAAAGTATATATCAATTGTATCTAGTTAAAAAGAGATTAACTTTAATTTTATTAAAATATATATACTTATTTAATATTCTTATTATATTCGAGAATTTAATATCTTAATTACAATTATATTAATTATTAATAAAGCAACTTATATTAATAATATTAAGAAGTCTTCCGAGTAAATTAATAAATATATATACTTTTAGAAACAAGTATTTTATTATAATATTAAACAAATTAACATATTAATAATTAATAATATTTAACAATATAAGCAAAATTAATCTTTAATTTAAGCAAATTACAATAAAAATATTGATATTAATTGTATAACTAGAGTTAAAGAAATTTGTATATTTAATTAAAAATTAAATTAAGTAAAAAGTCTAAGAATTTGAAGAATTAAAAAAAAATTAAAATTGTATATATATATGTTTTTTTTTATATAATATACTAATATACTTAATTTATTAAATATATTAACAATATTTGTACAATAAAGTATGCAAGAATTAATAACAATTATTACAATTACTTTTTATCTTCTAATAAATTTACTATTGTTAGTTAAAAGTATAGAGATATCTATTCTATATCTTAAGCATGCAAAAAACAATATATAGAATAGAAAGTTTGAAAGATTTCTAGAGGAAGAATATAGCTATTTGAATCTTAGATATTGTTAACAAGTATTAAACTATTATAGAAGTAATAGACACAAAGATTTGCTCAACACTAATATAATCAAGCAGTAAGAAAATAGATTAATAGACTTTCGAACAAGAAGAGAAGCAGCGAGATTATCTTTGCTTATCTTAGTATTTGTTATTAGATAGTAGAGAGTTATCAAGAAGAGTTTATAGTTTACTAAGAGAAACTTCCTCTAATTCAATTTTAAATAGTAATTAACTGCTATTTTACGCAGATCAGATTGTAAGTATTAGTCAAACAATATCTTAAAGCAAAAAGCTAGAATCTAGATACTATATCTATATTATGCTTGCACTATAATACAGAAATTGCTATATTAAATCTTATTATATTTAACTTAAATATATATATTTAAATAAAAAGTATTATTAAATAATATAAACTTCTTTGCAACATATTTAGAGTTTTAGACTTATTATATAAAAAATTAAGAATATATATCAAAATATATATATCTTGTAGCACTAAAATTAGATATATATTATACAATAAATAATCTAGTATTATATTGCGTATAATCTTGTAGCAAGAGCCAAGAACAACAATTATTTCTTGTTAAATTCTATGTTCGATTGTTGTATAGATCTTGAACTTTTCGAATTTTAATTAAAATTAAATCTCTCTATTTACGCGATTCGACTTGCGTTAAAGTTATATATATAGTAAGAGACTTTATTGTTGCTTTTTATCTTCTATAACACAATTTTGGATACTGTGTGTTTATGCTTTTTATACAACAATTTAAAAAGTCAAACGTTTGAAAGATATCTGTCTCGAGTAGTAAATGTTTAACTTTTAGATATGCTTATAAAGCTATCTATATCTTGTTAGAACATTGTTTATTTACACATAATTAGTGTAGATGCTTGTCCTCCGATTACAGTCTATATACAGCTAGCAAACAGTAACTCGAACCCAGCCTTTTCCCCTCAGGTAAGATTTAGGTACCTGCATGTTGTAAGGTACAGTATTATTAACATCGTACGTGGTAATTTACCATTCCCAAATGATCCAAGCGTCACGCACATTAGCGCAAATAAACTCCGATACAGAGTCAGGTCCCTGGTCACAGTAGTCCAGAACTTTTTGCAATTCACTTCTGGTGGGGCCTCAGTGAAACATCCGCCCAAACGCACCTATTAATTCGCTCTGGCATGCTCACTGCAGCAGGCCTTGATATCAGCTCATGTGGCAGACTTCAGGTACAATCAGCACTGGCTGTTTCTCAGCAGGTGGCGCCACCTACTGACCGAAGCTTTTGTCTACACACATTATTGACTGGACATAGTCTAACGCTGTCTACTACCTTAACGATGCTTTGACATTCCCAGGTCGAGCATTCCGCAGCAAAATCCAGCTGAGTGAATCAAGCCTCACAGTCCTGTAGATTCAATGGTATCTTTGATCGACTTACCGTCTGGCTGCTATACCATGTACACCTGATTGCCCAAGTCGAAGGTCACCATACAAGGTTTACGAATGATACCAGCAATTTCGGCTTTGTCATAGGCATCTGCCGCGTAGGAGAGCCACTGTTGCAAGCACTTTGAGCACCTTGCTGGGCGTCGCGCCATTCCTGGCGGGTGAAAAGCACGCTTGAAGAAATCTACAGCGACGACTTACCAGACTACATCTTCAGCGACCATGGCTTGGCAACCGGAGATGGGGCCTTTGCAGCAACTAGCAGGCTACCTCAAGGACTCCCTAACTCCGCGCGATCATCTTGCACAAAAAAATGCAACACAGGTCAGCTATTGGACCTTTGAGGATTTGATCCCAGGTCTGCTTCGCAGATATCAACTTTGCTGACTAAGATCTTTGTACAGATGCTGGCTCAAGCGCAGTCCTCTCCAGATTTTACGAATTACCTGACGTACATATTCGCCCATGGACCTCTACTAAGAAACGTCAACCTCAAAGCGGATGAAATCGTGCTTGTGCGCAGTTCAGCGGCCTTGTCCTTGAAGAACAGTGTTAGATCATCGTACAAAACAATATCTGGAGAAGCGCAAGGCTATATCAAAGCCTCGGCACTTGCTACCCTGCAGGATCCCAATCCACAAATCAGGAACTTTGCCGGTACGGTGATTACGGAAGTGGTACAACGTGGGGGAGTTCTTGGTTGGCCAACATTGCTGCCTGAGCTTCTTTCGCTTGCTGGCAATAATAATGGGGACACTTCCCCAGAAGCTCAAGAAGGTGCAGGCAGCGCGCTTGCAAAGGTCTGTGAGGACAACAAAAAGGTTCTGGGGAAAGAATACCAAGGGCAACGCCCCTTAGAATTTATCTTTCCCAAGCTGCTCGAGATCACAGCTAGTCAGCTACCTAAGGTACGAGCTTCTGCGTTGGCGAGCGTTAACGCCTTCGTTCCGGAAAAATCTTCTGCGGTTTTAACTTCGATGGATCCACTGCTTGCGCACCTTTTCCGTCTTGCAAGCGATCCTAATAACGAGGTACGGCAAAAGGTCTGTCACTGCTTCGTCCAGCTTGTCGATGTTAGACCAGAAAAGCTTCAGCCACACATGGAAGGCTTAGTAGATTACATGGTCCTCCAACAGCGAAATACCGAGGATCCAGGACTGGCATTAGAGGCTGCAGAGTTCTGGCTTTGTGTTGGCGAGAACAATGAGATGTGCCCCGCACTGCGGCCATACTTGGACAAGATCGTTCCGATTCTTCTGGAGAGTATGGTATATGATGAGGATGATATCATCCGCTTCGAAGGTGATGCAGATGACGCAGAACAGGAAGACAGAGCCGAAGACCTGAAGCCGCAATTTGCCAAGTCAAAGAACGTCAAAGCCGCGTCTACCTTGCAAAACGGAGTGAACGGGGTGGATTCCACAGGAGCCGGCTCTACTGTACCAACAGATGACGACGGCCTGAGCGAAGGTGAAATTGAGGATGATGATGATGATGGTGGAGAAGACGTCGAAGAAAGCTGGAACTTGCGCAAGTGTTCTGCTGCCACACTCGATGTACTGGCCTCCAACTTCCATGACGCCGTATTCACCATCACGTTGCCATACTTAAAGGATAATTTACGACACCACGATTGGCCATATAGAGAAGCCGCTGTTCTCGCGATTGGAGCTGTAGCCGATGGATGTATGAGTGCAGTCACGCCTCACCTGCCAGACCTAATACCGTATCTGATCTCGTTGCTTGACGACGAGATAGCTGTGGTAAGAGTCATCACTTGCTGGACCTTGGGGCGATACTCAGCTTGGGCTTCCCATCTGCAGAGTCCGGAGGACAAGAAGCGCTATTTCGAGTCCATGATTGAAGGCATTCTCAATAGAATGCTTGACAGGAACAAACGAGTGCAGCAATCAGCGGTATCCGCTTTCGCGACCTTGGAGGAGAAGGCGACCTCCGAATTGACACCGTATTGCACACCCATCATACAACAGATTGTGCGTTGCTTTCAGCGCTACAAGGATCGAAACATGCTTGTGCTGTACGACTGTGTACAAACACTAGCCGAGCACGTTGGTTCAGCATTGGCAAAACCGGAAATCATAAATCTGCTGATGCCGGCGATCATCGACCGCTGGACTAAAGTTTCAGACCAAGCCCAGGAGCTCTTTCCGATGCTTGAATGCCTTTCCTACGTGGCCACCGCTTTAGGCGATTCCTTCGCTCCTTTCGCGATTCCGATCTTCCATCGCTGCATAAGTATTGTTCACCAGAACTTAGAGGCATACGCTTTGGCTGTCAAGTATGACGGGATGGACAAGCCGAACAGAGACTTTCTGGTCACCAGTCTAGATCTTCTCAGTGCCGTCATCCAAGCGTTAGATAGCCCAAAAAGTGGGGAGCTTGTGACATCTTCGCAGCCGACATTTTTCGATCTACTGATGATCTGTATGGAGGATCCAAATAACGACGTACGGCAGTCGTCATACGCCTTGCTTGGCGATTGCGCCGTCAAAGTATTCCCGCAACTACAACCTTTCCTTCCGTCGCTACTTCCAATGTTGATCATACAGCTCGATTTGGACGCTATTTGCGACGAGGATATCGACTCGGATTTTGGAGTTATCAATAATGCGTGTTGGTCGTGTGGTGAGATAGCTATGAAAGAAGGTTGGGCCATGGCTCCGTACGTTGAAAAGCTATACTATCGTTTCATCGCTATCCTCAGCAACTCCGAAATTCCACAGTCTGTTCATGAGAACGCTGCCATTGCCTTGGGGCGCCTTGGTGTCAATTGTTCTGATGCCCTGGCCCCTCACTTGGGAGAATTTGCCCAATCATTCCTTCAGATTACTAGACCAATCGACGATACAGACGAGAAAGGAGCTGCCATATTAGGCTTCAACTTGACCGTGGAGAAGAACCCCCTGGCAATGGAAACTTGTTTGCTTGATTACTTCAGAGCGTGTGCTGCGGGGTCGAAGATCAAACACGGACAGCAAAAGATCGAGAGTTCCTTTCAACGAGTAAGTCGTGTCAAGAGTGGTCCATTTTGAAACCACTAATAAATGTTCTCCAGAATTTGGTGGGTTACAAAGCGTTGATACCAAATTTCGAAGCCTTCATCGCTCAACTCCCTTCATCGGACCAGCAGACATTGCGGACTAAGTATAGCATCTGACCCATCGCTCTTAGCATTCCAAGGCGATCTTGGGACACATATCGAATCTAGCCGCATATCGCTTTCGGCAAGCGGCAAGCGAAGAAAGCAGTCCGGCATTAACAATGCTCGACTCCGATGGTTTGTCAAACCATGTTGACCGTGTGAGCTAGGAAGGTGTTGATACAGAATCCGTTCGAGCAAACGGGCAGTTGCATTCTTGGTGTTTCCATGACTTCACGATTGAGCGTTTTATCGTGGAGCACGCCGGTGTAGGGAGGATATTGGCATTCCATAGCATCCACAGCTTGTCGCTTGGTTTCTTGCGGGATAACAACTAACACAGATGGGAATTGCCTACGGACCGTGATGGTCGGGCTGCAGAGATCATAAGGAGCATAGCAATCTTGAAGCTTACGAATGGCGGTGGACATAATACGCTCTGACGGCCTGCCAGAACAGTGCATGTGCGGCACGACAGTTAGTCGAGACGTGCATAAAGAGTGCCACGAATGCAACAATGTCTATATCACCTTTGCACGACCGATCTGGTCCAGTTCTTATCTAGAGGCGTGCAAGCAGCGTTGGAGTGGTGTCCAAGGCCGAGGAATGCGGCTTAACCGCATCACAGAGTGTGTTTGGCCATGAGTCGAAAATGATTTGCACGCCTGTGCGTGCATGCATCCGCCCCGATCTCGAATGATCGAATCTGTCCCGCTAGATGCAAGTATCTTGCTTCTCTTCCTTGCCTCATGGCCATGACCCGGTTCCACTGCAGATATCTAGCCTTGCAGATGTCCTTGCCGTCCCTGACCACTCCACCAGCCTACACTCCCCTTGCAGCGTTGGAGTCGGCCTAGAGGGGAGTAGGTTGACGGAATAGAGTCGCATCGATGCTAGAGAGTAGTGGATTGAACTGTACTGTAGTGATCTCACCGAGCATATCCCCTTGCTAAGGTTCAGCTACTGCTATTTTTACCGCACCGGCAGGATGCATCAGCAGAATGTTCCCTTGGGCTTCGATGGCATCTGCCTCTGCAAAGGACGAGACCCTTGCGCATCCAGGGCGTGATAAGGTTGGACGCATTCGATTAGCAGCATCTTCTTCCCGAGCTACATTCTCACCCAGGAAGGCTCAACATTGGGAGCAGTAATCAATAATCATCGATGCTCCCGTCATTCACCGTGAAGTGCCATCCGACTGCACATGTCTGCATCCTCAATCGCTCTTGTGGTTATTCCTCACATCGATTACTCACACTACAATGCCTTACTTCCTGCCTCCATCCCTTTTGCAGCCCGGCCTTGAAGCTCTGTGCTTGGGGAGAAGGCCCTCTGCGAAAGCCACCAGACCAAAAAGTTTGTCCCAATTGAGGAACATTGCATATATGGCTTTTGCTACAGACCCAATGGTAAGACGACACAGGGGACGAGGAGACGGGTGTGCAATCGATCAAGCAGTTGGGGGGAAGGACGTGGATCTTTTAATAGAACAGCCCCAATGGCAGTCGGCTTGTCAGCAGATGGCGCATCATACACGGCAGCCCATTGGCCCTTGAGCCACGAGCGGCTCCTGCGCCCTGCGACCACCAAGGCCTCGGCGAAGTCTTCCATCATCGTTAGGAGGCAAGAGAATGGACACCTGATTACTTCGTATTCTCTCTATTGCATACGCCCACATTGTACAGCTCAGCACGTCGGCAAGCGCTCCATGAACGGAGGCGCAAGCGATATTGAATTACGGACCCCTCGTCGACAGAGGCTGAAGGTTGTGGAGCTCGAGGTGCATCGGCGGCCAGTACCGAGCCAACGGTCGCAGCAGGGACATAGGGATCTGAGAGAAGCACCATCGACCATTGTACCTGGACACTAGCGTTGAGGCTGTACAGCACGAAAGGCGGAGAGCTTGGGGCTTGGGGCCAAGAAGGCGCCTCGCTTAACCCTGCCGGGACTGCCGACAGCATGTTTGCCCACACCGGCCCTAGGCGAGTTTTCGATGGGAAGGCCTATCCTAGAGGCCGACTGTCCAAAGGTGCAACGTCGACATATGGATGGCAAGGCCAACAGCAATACAAAAGGTGGTGCTAGCAGCGTTCAACCGTCCAAGAATTTCTGAGGCAAGGATCATGGACATGGACAGAGCAGCTCCCGGTTATCACGTACATTCTCTGCGCACAGTGTCCTCAAAGCGAGCATGGAGTAGCGAATAGTAGTGCAATAACCGTCGACTCGCTTGTCAGAATAGCGATAGCATGTGGGAAACCATAGCTCTAGCGGGCCGGTTGTTCGCGTTGCTGTCTCTGCATCTTCTTGAAGCTGTTCACGGGTGATGCATGTGAGACTGGTTTGCAGTTTGTGCGGGTCATAAGCGACTTGGAACGTTCATTGGCCGGGGACGAGAAGCAGCGATTGATCGAATTGGGCAACAATACGAAGGGAATATTGGCCAAGGCGACGCTTGACATCAGCCTGGGATGCCCGGTCTGGCGGTTGCAGCATGTACCATTTTCACCGACTTCTCATCCATTGTCGCTGCCACCACCGCTGGCCCCAAAAGGATTGCTCACGCTAGCAATGCAGCGTTACCAACCGGAAGATACGCTGAGCTAGTTGAAGTTCGGGCTGGATGGAAAAGTTGCGACTCCGGCTGCTACATAGCGAGACCACCTCGACTAAGCCCGAACCGCGCAAAGGCTAAAGGGTAAAGCTGCACCGGCATCATCAGAGTTGAACAGTCGAGGCTACTGCGCAGGCTACGGGCCCACCCAGAGCTTACTGGAGGCGACTGACCTGACCTGACCTGACCTGACACTGTTGCACAAGGCTATGTCATTGGCCTCCTGGCTAAACGCTTTTGTGCATCGCTGCCGGGGCCCCTACAGCAGCTCATCCCTCGTGCATCATCCATCATCCGAACCACGCGACGGCCACCCGGGCTAAGATAATCATCTAGGAACATATCTCGCATTCAATTTCTATTTTTGATGCCTGAAAATCAAATGGGGTCACTGTTCATTGGCATCCCGAATGCATACCTGTCCGCTCCAAGACCACTGCACTCTCATGATACCCCGACTTCACTCTCTTCGTCCACTACTTATGCCCTCCCTGCCCTCTCCTTCCATCCACTCCATCCAATGTCAGCATCCCGCTTCGCTGCATAAGCCGGCTGATAATCATCACATTCATTTACTATTCCCTTGCTGTGCTCTCGTTACAACAGCAAGAGGACTGAGAAGAGTGTAGAACCAACCTGACACCTCTCACTCGAATACATTGACACCACACATTTCTTCTCTTTCCTAGCTCCTTCTCGTCGAGGAATCATTCTCAACGTCTTCCATTGCCTCGAAAAGTGGAGACCAAAGTCGTGCTTATGAGTCGTGGGTTGCACGACATATCGTAACGGACAGTGGATCTTCTATGTTTGCTCCAAACGAGGATACTTAGCGTCTCTGAACCATTGTTGAGCCATAACCGATTATCATTTCGAGATCTACTTCTCCATTTATCCATCGTGCCTCAATCAAAGAGCATGGCAGGGCCAGGCGGGGGCCCGCCCCGGAAAAGCCACACCAAGTCAAGGAAAGGGTGTACGACGTGCAAAAGGCGACACATCCGCTGCGATGAGAACTTCCCTCAATGGTACTTCTGGCGGAGGTGGCTCATGTAAGACACCCTTGGGCTGACGTCGAGCATAGTCAGAATTGTACGAGGCACAACTGCCGCTGCGATTATATGGATAGGCCACCGCTGGCAGAAGAACCGTCAAGTGCATCGACTGGACCAAACCTGCTCTGGACACCCAAGATCGAAAGGGAGATCGAGCTTTGGCAGCAAACCGGCGTCTTTCCCTTCCCAGAGCTTGGACTTCAGTCCTTTGACCAATTCAGAAAGCTCAACGTGGTCGATCTTCGCTTGATCCACCATGTCTCGAGCATCTATCGAGATATGCAAAGCATTGACTTTGTCCATTGTACACTGTGGGCAAATGAGATACCCAAGTACGTCTAGCATGTCTGACCGTTCTGTGAAACTGACGACTGCCCTATACAGTTTCTTAGATGCCGCTCTAGACTACGATTTTGTGATGAGCTCTATCTTGGCCTTCTCAGCCACCCATCTTGCCTGGTTGACCAACGTGACCGAGAACAAAAATCTTGCCTTCTATCATAGGGGGATTGCGTTGAAGGGCCTGCATGGCGCAATCGGCGATTTCTCCCGAGAGAATTCAGATGCTGTTCTAGCCGCTTCGATCCTCTTATCTTGGCAAGCAGCAGAATGGTAGGTTTACCTTCCGGACTTGATATCAACATTGCTGATGGAATGCTTCAAGGGGTGACTGGACGTCCCTGATGCGGGGCACCACAACAGTAAGCTATTCTCTGGAAGCGTGGATTAAATCTGACGCAAGCCAGGTTGTGGATTCCATGGTTCCGTGGAAGCACGAGTCTCGATTTGCGCTGTACACTGACAGTCATCCGAAATTCCTAGCTGGAACATCCATGCAAGCAGCAGGGCTTCCATTCGATCAGGAATCTTTACTTCTCACTGCAAATGCTCTGCAGCGTTTGTCAGGATCGCCACCTCGCAGTCCCCTCCTGCGTCGATGCTTGGCCGAAGTCTCCGAATTCACTCGCGAAGTGCAGAATCTCGGAGCCACGATGCGAAGCGAACAAGTCTTCGCGAAGCTGCAACCACTCCGATCATGGCTCTTCTGGCTACCGATTAGCTTGGTACACTCGGACAGAATCGATGATTCGGATCTTATCCTTCTCGCCCAGCTGTATACTGTCGCTCTTGCGGTCGATTCTGCATTTCCTGAATTGGGCGGTGCCGCATTGGGCTCGTTGACGGCGGACGCCATTGAACAGATCGACAGCAAGCTCAGGTACCGGCAATCATCGAGGAGTACGCGGAACCAAGACCCTGCAGAATTGGATGAGCTGATGCAGTGTACGCGTCTGATGCTGACGAGGTTCAGGCTGGAAAGTGCAGCAGGCCAGAACGGCCAGCATATGCAGCTTCCAGGCGCACAGAGCCCTTATGGCTTTCAACATTTGTCTCTCGGGTCACAACCAGGGACCCCTGGATTTGCGCCTGGGACACCTGCCGGCTACCCGTCGGGGCTCCCGGGCAGTTTTTCGATGATACCCAGCATGAGTCTGGAAGACCTCAGCGGCCCCGCATCGCCCTTTCTTCGATACAGCGTGCCAACAACTCCTCGACATTCCCAGCATTTGGAAGGTTCGCCGCGGCCGGAGGACTTGTCCTTCGACAACCAATCTCTTTCGACGTTCAGCTTTGATGGCGACTCACCTGCCTACTCCCCAGGCTACTTTGAAGAGGAGCAAATGTTCTCATACCGCGGACACTCGCCAGGGTACGGCGCGGGTTATCAGCAATGAAAGTCTCCCTTGCTGGCACGTGTTACAGGGTGCAAGCATAGTGTGGCACGTCAAGTCAGATACTGAGCTTTCGAGAACTGGCTGTCCATGTTCCCGATCTCCATGGGCATACGTTCGCTTTCGACTGGATGCGGGGCAGAAAGCCTGAAAAACGAAAACGACTTTCTTTTTGGCGAGCCTCAACAACAACGGGGGACGACGGACAGCGGAATGATGTCTAATGAATACCCTAGTCCATTGACTGAAGAGACCTGTGTCAGCGTTGAGTGCTGCAGGGTTAGGCGTGTACGAGTAGCATGAAGCCAGTGCTGGCATTGAGCGAGATTCGTGGCTTGGGAAAAGTGAGTTAGAGAAGCATAGCGATGGGCTCGAACCTCAAGTCAAGCGCGGCGTATTCGTAATGTTGGAATGGTGATCTGGTACCTTGACTTTTCATGATCGAGTGCAATTTCAGAGGCCACACTTTCCAGATTTCCTGACCCTAGCATTTGTTGAATATCAGCATTTGTTGAATGGGCGATGATTTCGTCGCCAGTGACCAGGGTTTGCTTCCGGCTTCCACAATGATCAAGGAGTCCGATCGCCTGATCTCTGGTGGCACAAGCGGATCGGTAATGAGTCGTAAATCCTCTGCTCCTGAATCCGATTCGCAATCATCTACAAAAGTCACCTCGATCATACAGTGTACTATCGGTGAGCAGCAGCGAATCGGAACCCTGTTGCCTCCTGGGCTCAGCCCGGTGGCAGTCTCTATCCTTCTTCAAACACCCGCAATCTATCGCCGCAACTCTTCATTGACGGAACAGTAAGAAATGTCCGGGGGGTGGAACACCATCGAGTCTGACGCTGTATGTGGCACGCCTCATGCTTCAGCCAGGAGCTAACGCCATGCAGGGGGTGTTCACCTATCTCATCGACAACCTGGGTGCCAAGGATGTTCAATTCGAAGAATTGATCTCGCTAGACTCCGAATCTTTACGACAGCAAAGGTGTGTGGTGACTGGCAGGAGAACATGGACAATCGCTCAGGCAGTATCATAGTCTCGTCTACGGTGTCGTCTTCCTCTTCAAGTACCCCACTGGGGAAAAGCCGAACGACACACCCAAAGACGGTCAATTCGACTACGGCGCAGCTGAGAATCTGTTCTTCGCTGCACAGACGATTCAAAATGCATGCGGCACCCAGGCTTTGCTCTCAGTCCTGCTGAACAAGGAGGACCGGCTGGACATTGGGCCCAATCTACGAGAATTCAAGGAATTTACTGGAGCGTTCCCGTCAGATGTACGCCGACCTGGGACACTGGGAAAAATATGGCTTGATTGCTAATGGTGATCAACAGTTACGTGGGGAAGCTCTCTCGAATTCGGAGCTGATCCGAGATGTGCACAATTCCTTCGCCCGCTCGTCCCCCTTCATCGACGATGCACAGCGCCTGGCCACGGAGGAGGATGATGTCTACCACTTTATCGCCTACACGCCCATCAACGACAAGCTTTACGAACTCGATGGCCTTCAGCCTGCTCCAATATCCCACGGCGACTGTACCTTCGACGAATTTCCGGACAAAGTGATACCCGTGCTGCGACGGCGCATCGAACGATACCCTCCGAATGAGATACGCTTCAATTTGCTAGCCATGGTGCAGGACTTGCGCTTACGGGCAAAAGAGACTGGGGATCAAGACTGGCTGTATCGGGAAGAACAGAAAAGGAATGCGTGGCAGTGGGAGAACGCTCTGAGGAGGCACAACTTCGTAGGATTCATTGGGGAAGTATTGAAGGGTGTGATCGGGTCGAAGCTTCGAGGGGGGGCCGACGCTTATGATACGTGGGTGGGAGAGGCTCAGGCAAAGACCAAAACGCGGTTGGAAGAGAGAGGCAAGCGTGGTGAAGGTGTAGAGACTCCGGAGACGTGAGGAGGTGGTACGGTAGGGCTACAGCTGCGAGACCGTTCGAGGACTTGAGGAGGATCTTTCAGATGTAGCAAGAGCGCGCATGTGCGAAAGCATTGCGATGGCGACCATGAACCGCAGCCAAGCTGCCGTGAGTTGCTGGGATCGATCTTCATGGTGGGGCCATACGCCTTCTTCGTAAGTCCAGTACGTGGGCGATACCACATAAGCACCCCAGCGTCCACTCGTGGAGTCGTGCAGTCGCATAGGTGGCTCAGGACATGAGACGGAGTGAAACTGCCAGAACTGTGGCGGACTGGGGACGCTTGCTTGGCGCCAAGCATCAGCCAGCGAGCGCTTAGTTTGGAATCAGCAAGCGCAGTCCCCGCCACATCCATCCGGGGCAGTTGGGAGTGACCATCATCCGATCTTGTGCCACCTGCTCAGCTCAGCGAAGCAAGGCCAACATTTCTTTCTCATTCATGCAGCAACGTTGTCCCCCCTCTTCGGCATTTCGCTTGATGCCTACACAACAGGCCTAGAAGATGGCAGCGCGCGCTCCAACCACCTCCTCCAATACGCTCTCAACGTCATACTTGCCCAACTCCCCGACGTCCTTACAGCCCCATCCCCCATGGCGAGAACAGCCCCACAAAGGCACCAACATCGTCATCAACGTCAGCAGCAACAATGATTCTACAGGCAGGGGCATCCTCATTGGGATGCTCTCCGCCTTCGGAAGTGCTGCCTTCGTCGTCCTGATATTCGCCATCTTCTACTTCTTCAGATACACCAGCCGTGGAAGGATATTCTTGGATCGGATAGGGAGGCCTGGTGAATATGACGATGAGCAGGCGCTCGTGCGAGAAGAGGCGGAGGCGCTGGAGGACATGGACGACTTACAACGAGTGGAGTATATGAGGGCAAAAGGTACGGACGAAGCAGGCTTCCACGCTGACGAAGGGGTGATGGCTGACTGGCCTGGCCGTATTAGCCTTCATCCAAGCCAACCCACCCGAAACGATGCAAACCGACATATCATTATCGCAATTCTTGGCAATACAAGAGAAGGGCGTGTCCGCATGGGAGTTCGAGCCGGAGCTAGAGATAGCAAACTGTTTCGTCGAAGGACGGACGGAGATCGAGTTTTTCGATTCCGAATGCAGCGTTCAGAGCAACCTACCCATCCCGAAGCAGAACGAGGTATACTACTGGGAAGCCAAGCTCTACGACAAGCCGGACTCGACCCTGATCAGTATTGGCGTCACAACCAAACCGTATCCCCTCTTCAGACTACCTGGTAAGCGCAGTCTACCCTCTTCAATCATCCCGCTAAAATGGGTAGGCTGGCATAAATCCTCCTTAGCCTACACCTCCACCGGCCACCGCCGCTACAACCAACCCTTCACCCCCACCACCTACGGTCCTGAATATGTCCAAGGCGACGTCATCGGTGTCGGCTACCGTCCCCGCACCGGCACGGTCTTTTTCACACGCAACGGCAAGAAGCTTGACGACGTGACGCACGGCCTCAAATCGCAAAACTTCTTTCCCACCGTCGGCGCGCAAGGGCCCTGCACCGTGCACGTCAACTTCGGCCAAAGCGGCTTCGTCTTCATCGAGGCCAATGTCAAGAAATGGGGTCTTGCGCCAATGACCGGCAGTCTCGCGCCACCACCTCCGTACGGTAGCGAGCAAGGCAGCATCCTACTAGAAGCGGGCCGGGATGGCGCACAGACGAATCCAAGCAGCTACAATACTGCTGCGCACGCAAGGTCAAGAAGCGGCAACACCCGTTCCGGTCCGCCCCAAAGCCCTGGCCCAGTGCGTTCGCCGACGGAGATCTCGCTGGCGCAATTGGCGCATATCCCATCTCATGAGGATGTGGGCGAGGGCACGAGTCGCAGTGTGGGAGGGTTATCAGAGTCATCTGTCCATCCCTCAAGAGTTTTCAGCCACCCGAACGATACACAGGAGGGGTATGCGGAGCTCCCGCCCGAATACACATCGCCTGAGGGGTCGATGCGGAGAAGAGACTCAGACGAGACGGACGATGAGCGGAGGCCGCTGATGCAGAGTGGGGAGCCGAGCCCACCGGTGCCGAGCTATGATGTCGCGGTCGGGAATGAACCGGAGCGGAGGAGAGACGAGCATGATACCCGGGGGCGCTGAATAACGACTTTCCGACGGATGATGCTGGGTGGGCTGAACAGGTGGAGTGGGGAGCAGACGGGGCGGGGCGGGGCGTTTCCTGACCGGCATTCAGAGCGAATGGGGTTGCAGCCGAAGGAGTCTGGAATATGGGCATGTGTGACGAGCATGGAGGGTCGGGGTTCGGAGGTTGGGTCGGAGTCTTTCAGAAAGTGGTGTCTATATTGTCGAGAATCCATCACGAACATACGCCTCATCGTATCAGCGACTCTGCTGTGTTGTGAGGATCTGCGATCGAATTACAAACGTGGCCATCTGGAGTTGGTTCGACTCGGCAGCTATGGATGAAGCCTGCTCCTCCAGAAAAGGTTTGGTACAATGATTTACTCTTGAGGTGACCTATGTGCAGAAGGTCCAACTCTGCAGATAACATGTTGAACCCAATCAGTATTGGGTCAGCATCGAAGCCCAAATCCGTGCGGGGTCCATCAGGTCCTTCACTTCTAGCATCAGAATTCCTGCTTTGTCCTGCTACAAAGCACACGAGTCCAACACAAGTAATTGGCTTGAGCATCGCAGTTCCCCCCAAGAAGGTTCCCAATCCTCCCACAGACAGCGCCCCGCATGACATGCGCGAACGACTGAAATCCGAAATGCCACCAAAAAGACAAGCGCATGACGGTATTTCCAGCGGTACCGTCCCTGGAAAGCCAAGAGACCCACCCACATTGCCTCCAACACCGAACGAGAATGCCCAGAGCAGAGAACCCCCATCTTTGGCCTCATCTGCCACGGATGTAATTATGTACGACAAGACGTCGGATGCTTGTTAGCGTAGAGATATATGAGGAGAATTGAGGATCGACAGCTTTCAAAGCCAGAACGAAGTCCCACTTTTGGAAACCTCAAAACTGCACCCCAGGTGCCGCTCTTTCTCGTAACCGATCAACTGTGCCAGTATGGTGTCTCTGATGTTCGGCCCGTCCCGTAAATTGTCCTTGACGTGGATTATGATGACTCGAAGACCCTCCAGAGCCCCCACAAGTGACTGCCGCCGGCCTTGGGGTACTGGCCGCGGGTGATCATCTGACACTGTCCCATCTATGCCGGCGTCGTGAAATCCTGGTGAGACGAATAGGTCTTCGGTAGGCTTCGACGCCGGGCTGATACTGGACCGTTTTCTTCGTCGGGTGGTGTGGGTGTTGCTGCGGCCGCGGCGGACGGGTGATGGAGGGGGGACACTGTCTTCTGGGATGATGTGGCCGTTGCTTTGACGTTTTCGCTTTCGGAGGGCTGAGGGATCCTCGCTGGGTTTGAGAGCCGCGACTTTTTCGGCTAGGACTTGCAGTTCTGCGATTAGGTGCTTGGGGTTGAGGTGTCCGAAGAGGGCTTTGTCGGGTTGGGAGTCGTCGTAGGAGCATTCGATCAGGATTCCGGTAAGCGTGCCGCTGGCGACTTTGGGTGCGGCATCGGACCAGACTTGGATGGTCCGAGGACATAACGAGATCGAATCTGGCTCGACGTCACCAAATATGAGGATTTCCTTGCACGAGTTTTCATCTCGGAGGAAGAAGGCCGTGCTGTCGATGATACAACCTCTTTTGCCATGATACCCGTAATTGCGGTCGTGCGTGATTGGTGGAGGTGTTGGCACTCTGGAGCTTCTTCTGGAGGTTGAATACTGCTGAGTGTGGTCCGTCACGGCAGGATAACTCCCACGATGAGTGTGATTTTGGGAGCATTTGCCATGGTTAATGCTCAGGCACTTCACGGTCAATCCATCACAAACTTCAATGTAGCCCTGGCCTTCCCCGAAGCCGACCGCTACATTGTCACCCTCTTGCAAGCGTTGGTAACTGACTAGACCTACACCCCCATCCTCGTCCGACAGATTTGGCCACATTATATCGTTGAAGATGTGCTCCTTGATTGCCTCGACTGTGGAAGGCAGTCCAGCAATCACCTTCCGGCTTGCTGTGTGCTGGAATGAGGCGGTGTTGATCGCTAAGCCCGCGACATGATCCAGATGTGGGTGGCTGATGAGGTAGGTTGGAATCAGTTCCCGGAGCACCTGGACTGCGTTTGCTCCAGCTGTCTTGGACTGCAGGATGTAACCAGCAAAGGGCCCCGTTGTCAGCTCCAGCCTGAACCGTTCTTCGACATCTGACTTCGCTATCGGAGAGGCTGTGCCTATAGAAGGGTTGGACTTATGCGAGGCCATTCGTGGTGGGATCGTGCCATTGCCATTCGACTTCGACCTTTGCCTTCCTAGTGCGGGCGAGATAGGGTCCGCCTCTAGGTCCGGCCTACGAATGGCCCTCGGTATATGTTCTTCAAGGATCTTGATGATAACAGATAAGTGTACGCCCGCGTCGACGGCTAACAAGGAGCGTTTCGCCCATTGTGTGGCGGTCGACCTGACAAGCAAACCTGTTACATTATCTTCAGAAGGACCGCCCCCTGCACCCTGGAAGAGGAAAGTCAGTCGGTAATGCGTGATACGGAGACAAAGGATGAGCAAGCGCGCTACGGCGGCAGATTATGCATTGGGGAAACAGCAAGGCTGCAGGATGATGCAGACAGATACCCGAGACACGGATCAAACTTGCAACCAAGATGCGGGCGTTATCGATATGAAATTATGAAGCCTTGAGGATATCTCAATATGCGACTCGCACCCGCCTATTCCGTCCTCCACTTGCGCCCTCGGGCATTCCCAGCACTCACCAAGATTATGACGTGGAAGGCCGGTGCACTCGAGAGCTGACTTTCAGCGCCTGCCGAGTCAGACCCATCCGCTCTCATTGAACTTGCCACTGCTGATGTGCCGGCCGCAAGCGAGGTTCGAGGCGGTCAAGGTGTTGAGGATTGCTATGAATGCAGTCAGCGCTTGCGCCCTGGAAACGCATGACATGACAGCTGTTCATCGCGCACCCTTGGTCGGTTGGCGCAGCTCGCAACGTCTCTTCGCGTTTGACCCGTGAACTATCTTGCTGCACGTATCCGTTATGAAGGTCGGCCAAAGGATCAGACACACGGCATGAGGCGGCTAGTACCTTGAGCGAACAATCAGACTCCTGTGAAGCAACAACAGGCAACCAAAGGAATGGATTCCGTGATCACACGAGCTCGAGAGTCAAGGCAATGATTGCGCCGCCGGGACAGCATTGAAATGGAGATATTTCCCGTCTCGCTGGTTGTTCAATATCCCCAGATGCGCCCAGTCAGGGGGGGAAGCTAAGAAGCCCTAGAAACCACCAGGAATAACCCTAGGATGTGATAGTCCATCCCACAAACGGCCCAGCTCTCTCGAGCTCTTGTTTTGTAGGATATTTTTTCTGCGAGAACAGACCATCGCGAGCATAGTGTCGACGGCTTGCCCTCCAGCATGCCTGACATGCCGCCGTGCTGTTCAGATGTAGGTAATGCTGACGCACAATCTTGGAAAGCCACTTATGGCTGGCAAATGAAACAAAGATACTCCGTACCTTAGCAGAATTCTACTACCTGATAACTTCATAGACGACACCATCCGGCTATCTTGTCTTCCTGTGTTGCGAGCAGTAACCGTCGCGGCGTTGCCCCTGAAGGAAGATGTGTTACAGCATCAAATATATTAGGTAGACCTTCCATAACGAGAGCGGACGCTATGGAGACTGAAGGTTAGAAGGTCCTCTCTGCTACAGAATTACTTCCAGTGCCCCATCGAACGAATTACACCTGCTCTAGTCAGCGCGCTTCGTTTCAACCTCAACTCCAACCGCACGAGCATCGGCGTCGGTTGTACAACGAACGGCCTTAGCATTCGACTGGTCGATCCTGCGTGTCATCGCGAGGAGCACCTCCGGCGCGGGCAACACCTCCCAGGCCGTTCCAAGAAGCATACTTGATCGTCCAAGCGTGAGCTCTTCTCTGCTTTCGCCGAGATTGGGACGATCGCAGCAGACATTAGTCTGTCATGACTTGTGTTCGAAGGTAGAATCTGTGAAGTGCGTTCCAGGGCTACTGTTAAATACTATGAGACGGTGTCAGCTTTTGGAATGTTGGTGTATTCCTTATAGGAGCTCTCGTGATTGCCACCCTCCTCGAGTCCTCCTGTAGGCCAAGCGCTGCTTCTCGGCTCTCTTGTGTCGTGCGTTTGTTTTTCGTTGTCGCTCAGGCCGTGTCGCTTCCCTTACATAATAGCAATAGTAGTCCGACATTGTTAGGTTGCAAATTACTCCGTACGCGACAGGCGCTTCAGCCTCAAAAATTCCATTTGCGCGTTTTAACCTCGTGAAATCTTTGCTCCTATAGTCCTCTGAAGTGGGCCCCTATCTCATTATCGGCGCCCGCTAATGCTCAATAGGCACCGAAGTTTACCTGCTGATACTCGTTTGGGCACCCACGGTTAAGTCGTGGCTATTCACTTGATCTTCTCTTGATTATCTGCTCTTGAAAGAAGCTTGGTCCTACAGTCTGCTGATCTCAGGTTTTCCTCATATCGCTGTTGACTGACGCAACGACACCAGTCTTATATCTTTATTATACACTGCCATAAGAGATCCATATGAGGTCTGATATTCCCAGGGCGACTTCGGTATATCCGAGTGCTCATGAGATCTTAGGCATCAGGACAGAATGCAAACGTTATTATTCCTTACCCTCGGACTCCTCGGACTTGCGATCGGACTGCCCCTTTCGCCCTCAGCCGATAAGATGATCGTGGCTCGTCAATCAGCTCCCGGAAATTGTCCCGCAGGCTTCCTTCCAGTTTCCGTTGATGGCAACGTTGTTTGTCAAGCCCTCGAAGGCCCTACTTCTCCGCAATGTCCAAAAGGCTCAACCGCTGTGTATGTGAGAGGGCAAAGTGTCTGCGCTACTATTCAGAAGTAGCCCTTTTCAGGCTCTTTTCAGGCCAAATCGGCGCTTTCTGTCGGGGACTATGACCGGTGGGAGAGTGCCTTGCGGGCTCAGCTGAGAGGTAGGCTAATGCATCGAAATGGTTGGTCTGGAAGCTGAAGCGTGCGAAGTCACCAGCTGTAATTATGAGTTTTCAGTTTCGCTTGGCGTCGGGCTTAGTCGCGCTATGGCATGCGGAAGGGTTGCTGGGGAGAGTTGTTACGTATGGCGTACTCTTGTATCTAGCGCCGAGGTCATCAGGATTATTATACTCGTTCTGACAACTGAAAGTACTCGAAATCAGTCGATTCAGGTTATGAGAACACGTTGACACAGTGCTTGGTCAAAATGACATCCCACAACTTAATGTTCTCATTGAAGTGGTCAGTATGTTGAACACAACTGAGCGGTGTGAGGCATGGAAGCTCGCGTGACGCTCTATTTCTATCGTACTAGTTGACAATTTTGCTGCTTCGTTCGAACATTCGGACCTTGCACAACGTAGACAAGAATGGGACAATATCAGCAAGGAGACAGGTACGACACAGGCGTCTGAAATGGTTCGAGAACCCAAAGTCAATCGAACACAGGCTGGAGATCCATGTGAATGGATATCATCGTCGAATAATCTGGGAACACGCTTGGGGGACTTTTGCTATGATGCCGCCACTGCATAAGATATGAGCACTCTCATTATTTCACTGCCCCGAGATCGGATTCGGCCTGGGAGTCATTTTTCCAACTTACGGTGGATGCAGGCATCCTCATGCCCACACAAACCTCTTCAGCGAATGGCTCCAATGTTCGAGATAGCCAGTGCTCTTTTTGGCCTCTTCTAGCGAGATAATAGCGGTGTCCTCAATGGGAAGCTTGCTCCCGCCGGTCTCTCCAGCTTTCTGAAGGTTACGCCCGGCTGGAGTAGCTCGTTGAATCTCGTGGCAGATGCTGTGTACCAGGTTTTTTTCACTGAGCATGGGCGCTTCTTGACCGTCCACACTGGCAATGCTAGAACGTGCAGGCAAGCTTTTGAATGCCAGATACTTCGTTTCGGAGCCACTACCGCGCCCACTTAGCCGAGCCAGTGCATTTTCAATTCCAACGGACGGCAAGTAACTCGGACTGGACGGACTCGACTTAACTCCTGTTTTGTCTCCGTTTCCCACTTCACTGTTCAAAGAGCGTGTGTTCTTCCGTTGCATGTCTCCTTCGCCAGGCTTGTATCTGATAACAATGCCGAGGTTCTTCTGCTCGTCCATTTGGGATGCCACGAATGTAGAAGTGACATAAGTTCCACGTACCAAGCCGGTCAGACTCCGAAGATCCACTCGCTCGAACGAGGATACTTTTTCCGTGTTCCAGTCAAATCGAACAGCGTACAGTGCAACGTCCGTGAGCAACAAGACAACCTCCTCGAACGGGAAAGTCCTGACGGTATTGGGCTCTTGCGGGCTGAGCATAGTCCAACCTCCTACCAGGTCTTCTGCTTGGTCCGCGATAACTATTTTGGAGCTTGTATCGATCGCACTCGCCCTGATTTTTGGCATAGAGACCGCTGGATCCGCACTCATCATATCCGCTTCGAAGTCTTCGAATACTGTCGAGGTTACATTGCCCAGCAGAAAATCGATTGCGGCCTGAGAGAAGAAATCGCTAACGATGTTGGTGTAATAACGAGTTAATGTCAAACCCAGATCGTTGATTGCGCCTTGATAGTTACGCTTCCTCGTCCGAGTATAATCGCCCTTGAGAGCTGCAGTCGATGAATATTCTTTGGAGATCCCATCGCCGTTGTCTGCCCACAAGGTATTGAACCACTGTGTCTTGGGATCCTTTTCCAAATTGATCACTATGCCCTCATCATTCAGCTGCTTCTCGAGCATACGCGATGCGCAGGCACTTTGAGCCACGTTTGTTCGATCCAAGCAATCCATGCAATTCGTCCGAACGACACCGACCTGCTTCCTCAGGAGCTTTCCCCCAATTTCTACAGTTGATCCGAACCTGTCAAGCGGTGCTTGTAGCGTATCCACGAGTAGAGTAACCTTATCAAACTTCATACCGCGACAAACAGAATGGAAATCAAACCACTCGAAGCCAATCTGGGTTCCATTGATGCCCCCTTCGTCATTCAATCGCTTCGTGTGCTCTTCATACTTTTCGCCAATTGCAGCCTCGCCCCCTGTCTTATCAACTAGTGATGATACTTGCAAACCCCCATACCTACCCACAGCATTGGCGAAGTGACGTTTGAACGCCGTGTGATTTGTCTCAGCAGACCGCTGCAACAATGGTACCGGCTTGAAGGCGTAGGGTGACTGCGAGAAGAATAGAGGTATGGACCCCCGAATCTGCGTAAATGAATACACTTTCTCCAGATCACTCCAAGAGGCCCTGGAGAGTATCTGTTCGGTCTCGACGGTATTTGCCGTATGACCCTCTTCGTCACTCCCTCTTCGGAGATAACGCAAACCCTGCCTCAGGATAGACCTGCGAGATATTAGCGTTACCAGGAAATCCGAATCCTCCGTCGGTTTGTTTTGAGTCTCAAGCACGTTTTCGATGTTCTCATGGGCTTCAGAGATGGTTTTTGTAGAATCTTCGGACGCGCGATCTGCTGCGAAGGTTCTCTGGCCAACGAAACCCTGCATCAGGGGTAATACAAATTCGTGGTGGGAGCCATCAGTGAACGGCGCTGCTAGATGCTGGTTCCAGAAGAACTACCAACTAAATGAGCTTGGTCTATTTCACATTAAGGAAACGATGATGAACGCACCAATGGGTCCACGGCGCGATGCATCAAGATATCTTGAGAGCACTGACTGCCAATTCTGCGAGTGATGTCATAGTCATACGAAAAGTAGAAACTCTTGGATGCTAATAACATTTTGGTGGTACTTAAAAGCTTCGGTAATAGCGTACTCGTCACGTTATCTGTTGGTGATGGAACAACAGACTGAGCTGTCTCTTTCTGCTCAGGATTCAACGTTCCATCTTGTGATAAGTCGACAGGATCCGGAGAACGGGTCTGTTTGATCGAGGGTTTCACATCTACAGCGCCAGTGCTCTCAGAAGGCAAAGTATTCTGGTCGGTCTTCTCACGATTCTCCATACTCATACCCTGCGCCTTTCTACGCTCGGCGCTCCAGCCCTTTTTCGAGAACCACTTTTCAGCGAATCTCCCGTATTGCCCTCTTTTACCTATGATGTCCTCAGCAACGCTGGACCCTTCCGCGCTGGTCCTTGGAGATGTAGGTGGCTTCGAATGGGTGGGCGAATCATGATGGTCATCCTCGGAAAGGCCACCGTGGTGGTGTTTCTCTTCGTCCCCAGAATCATCACTATCTAGTATTAAGTCCTTGGTCCCCTGAATCTTCCTTGAGACTTTGCTGGGCCTGCAATATCGCGCTCTCGGCATCTTTCTGCGAAGACAACGGTATAAGGACCAGTCCCGTAATGACGTAGATAGGTGATCCTTTGATCAGAGCGACTTGCTGCCGGCGGGATATGGAAATCAAATATGAGCTTGAGGCAACGCTCAAGAGTCCTATAGCCCCATAGACGTGAGAAAATGCGCTATCTTAGTAATTGGACGGTCGAGTACCAACAATGCCGTGAGCGTCAAACGAAGCGGAAGATGCATCCTTTCGCGGAACAGAAGCTAGAGCGGCAATGTCGTGGGATGAGTAGGCAATGCGCAAGGCAGGCGTTGCCCGCTGGTTGCGCTGAGCTACTGGTTGTAGAACAAGGCCGTCGACAGCGGCAAAGACCACGAACTTACGGACGAGACCTGGCATATTGAGGTCAGAAGGCCTGAGATTCCCGATACCCGTTATGCCGAAAGAGAGTAGTCTAGGAAATTCGTTGGGTCTTATAACTGAGCTGACTCCGCCAAGACCGACGTTCAACTTAGTGACGTAGCATATGCGGAGTTTGTTTGGGCATTCTACGCATCCAAAAATCGGTACTTTGAAGGCCACGACGATATACTTAGTCATGTGATGAAGGGGTCCCTTCTTACAATGTATTGATATCATTCCATGCGGCCCGAAGAACGAAAAAGCGCAAGAGTGGTGTGTAAGTCACGATGCATCTTGGATCCTTATATGGACTCAAATCCAAAAATTTAGTAGACTGTTGTTGACCGACTTGAGTTGACATGGGGGATGCTGCGGACGGCGGTTTAGTCGCTGTAGCACAGAAATATAGAGTATTGGAGAGGCTACTGGGCATGGCGTAGCAGTTCATCCGCAGAATAGTGAAAGATGGTGAGTTTACAAATCGTCCGGGGACACTCAAACGCCAGACAGATGATGAGATAGTATTGGATTGGTAGCCTAATGTCAAACCGCCTGGCATGACGCTCTTTCGTCTAGCGTCTGCGATATGAGCTGACAGCGAAACCGGCGCAGCTGATGTACAGCCAAAGCCATGCCCGGTACTTAATGTTCGAACTAGGCGACCACCTCAAGCACGAGCTTAGTAGAAGACTTATGCAGATTTGCTTTAAGTTAGTACTTGTGTAGGGGTTGATTGTGGAAGGTAGGGGGACGCCTGGAAATGCTGGACAAAAGGGGTATCTCACGACCGGAGTGCAACCAGGGAGGGAAACAAGAAAAGGCGTATCTCACGTCGCCGACCTACCCTCAAAACTTACCTTGCCATGATACGCCATCATGATCGCTTGTCACGCCATTCAATCCCATGCTGAGGGACTCCTTGAAAGGACGATGTATCGATGCCCTCATCCCGCCAAAGCCTCGGATTTGTCCCTTGTGATATCATTCTGAAAAGCCTTGGTAGCTGTCCGTCAAGAGAATCTTGGACGTTGCTTAGGGATGTTGCACTATGTTTCTGAAAGTTTGAGAGGGTGGATGATCAAGACGAACGGACACGCTTAACGTCTGTTCCTGAATTAGCGATTGGCAACATCAAAACATCCGCCTCGGATATACCAGGTGAGAATCGATTTGCTTCTAGCCCACCCTCGAGGCTGTTACGCCCGCGCTTCAATGAGGGCGGACTGGGAACAGGCTTCTGGACGGTGTCCGTTTGCTCCTCTTCATCTTCATCATAGATGATTTCGTCGTCTTCCACAGCCGTATGTGAGAACGTAACATCCAATGATGATGGTGATGTCTGCTTTGTCCGCTCCTGTTCACCAACAGCGACGAGTTCATCAAAGTCCTCTTCGCGAATGACTGGTATACCATTGACCGGGGTGTTATTCGATTTCTCAGCATCGGTCGAGCTGCGCTCTAATTCAGATTTAATATCTTCCTGAAGAGTCCGGCTCTGTTCGTTGATACCATGTTGTGTATACTCATGTCGGTCCTGAATGTCTGCTTCATCGTAAGTATCCTCATCTAGGAGCACGTCTGGCTCCCCAGCATCTACTCCGGGCTCTGCGGCTTCTTTGGTGACGTCGAATGGATCGTGGCCAAGACTTTGCAGCTCATCATGAATAGGCGAGCGCGCATGTCTATCATTTTGGGTCTCCAAGGGTTGTTGACTTTTCTCTAAATCGACTACACCATCCGTAAATTTTTCTTGAATGTCGGCATTGTTGACATCCGAGATGCCTGTCTTTAGAGCAGAAGCCTTGACTACGGAGACCCGTGTGTCAATAACATCTCCTTGGAGCGTAGACGAGCCAGCCGAAGATTCTTCATGGAAGAACTCGTCTTCGGAATAATCGATGACGCTGCCCTCCTCCGCGGCAGCTTCGTCATTTGGCTTACCAGTCAAAATGTCGGATGGCCCAATGTATTCACGTTGGGTTTCGAGCATCCTGTCATCTTCGATTTCATTGGTAACAGATTCAGCGACCAAACCAGATGCTGGTTTAGGAGTAATGTCTACAGGGTGTTCGCCGTTGGTTTGGGATAAGTGTCGATCTCGGCCTTCTGACATCGCTGTTGGCATACGTGTAGTATCTGGAGAGTTTTCCGCAATACGATCTGCGCTTGCCAAAGGGGGTTCTCCTATAGTATGAATAGTTGCTCCAGCCTCAAGCTCGACGGCTTTCTCTTCATTAGTAGATTGCCTACCATCAGCTTCTCCAGCCTCGTATGGTGAGCCACCCTCTTCGTCCGCGCCTTCGGAGTCGCAGGGGAAATCAAGTTCCGACAGGCCCTTGTCTTCCGCAACTGCGTTGAGTAGGTAATCGAGGCGTGAGGAACATCGTGTCTTGATACATAGCTCTATGTATAGTGGGTCCGGGTTTTCAAGCCCGTCGTTATGACTGAGATGTAGATAGATCTCGAGGATTTGATGGAGGGTTGTCTCAAGAGACTCCGCAGCGGACTAGAGCATAGCCAAGATTAGTCTATATTTTGTCATATGTACAAGGAAAAGGAGGCAAACCTCATCAATGCTGAGACCTAGATCGCCGAATCTGATTTCAAGCTCGTCATTGTCGCTTATGCTATCTGCAAGGACCGATCTACACTGCTGCAGTAAGCTACTGATGCTATCGCTGGCAACGGATGGGTGCTCCAGGAGGTATGTCTGCGATCGTTCGGTATCTTCGTCCAGGGAGGGAAACAACGACATCTCGTTGCCCTGATAATTTACTGTGATAGGATGCACGTCAGGAGAGGGTGTTAGAGGGTCCTCTCTAATGTACGGATCTTGTGGAAGACCATTATCATTACCCAATTTGGCGGTTACTACGTCCTCCGTAGAGTTAGAAGCTGGGCCACCTGCCACAGCAGGTCGATCGGCCGCAACCGCCGTTGGCAGAGAGTCGGTATGGCTTGTAGCGTCGCCTTCGAATTCGTCTAAATTATCCTCATATGCGGGATTCTCTTGATCTAAATCATCTGATGGTTCCCATGGTATGTCGCCCACGGAGCCCTGAAGAGCGTGGGAGTTTGCATCCGGTTCCTTCTCTTTGGCCACACTGCCAGTACCTTCAGGTGTGGCTTCTACTTGGCCTGCTTCAAGAACGCGAACAGCCTCGTATGTAGGATTCTCTTCCAAAACCGGGAGACTGTCCAAGCTGTCAACATCCTCTACGCTCGTATTGGGTGGCTGTGGTGGTTTTTGGCTAGGAGGCTCTCCCTGTCGATCGTGGTCATATGTAATTTCGAATTCGTTTCCAAGTAGATTTCCTGATATTTGGTTATCTGCATCAGCAAGATCTTCGTCGAGCAAAGATGTATGACCGTCCAATCGCCCCAGCCCTTCATCTCCATCGACCATGTCATCGTCATTGGCCACTTCCCCCAGTCGATCACTGTACTGCTGGTCTCCGATATTGGAGCCATTCTGGCCGTCCATGTCATCATCTTCATCCTTAAGAAATGGCTCAACGTCGAGGTCAAGGTCAATATCGATATCCTCATCTACAGACAGATGTCGATCCATATCAGGGGACATTCGCATTTGGTCTTCACTGGCCGGAACCTCAAGACGTGGTATTCCTGATGCCTCAAACCTATCCATGATTTGATTCCAGCCAGATTCCCGCGATGTTCATGTTACGACTTTCCTTTGCCCTTTGACTTTCTCCACACGATCCAAAAGTTCTGACAGTCGATCAGTGTTTGAGTGGCTCGTCGGTGGCTGTCGAACAGTGTCGGCGAACGGGAGTGAGTCGAAGAAGCGAAGTAAGCAATCTTCGAACTCCTTTGTGCAAAGATTACGCTTTCAATCAATCTAGAAGCCGGCAAGTTGCAGAAAATTCTAGTTCTCCTTTCGTCGTTTTCGCAATCTGAGTAAGCCTGATATCAGGAAGAATATAAGAGGCGAAGTGAAGGGTCTGGGAACGCGTAGAAGACTTATCGAGATGTGATGCTTCCTCGATACTGATGGGGGAGTAAGGTAAGGTAATGGAACGAGGAGGAGATTGGAAGGAATCTGGTTAGCGGGGCTTGGCGCTCGGTATCACACTAACGGGTAACGACGCTCAGCTGGGGATCGCCGAAACTAAAGTAAGAGGTACATGCAGATGTTGATGATGAAGACACTGAGGCTCCGCGGTCTCACTGCCTAGATATTCTTGACCTGCTGCAGTGTATAACTGTAAACTCCGTCGTGGCCAACTGAGCGTGTGAAGAATCCCCCTTCAGCAATCATGGTAATCTTGGATTGTTACTGTCACAGACGGCAATCAGATCAGGACTGACCGATTACAGGTGGTCTTAGCAGCTTCGATATGCACTCGGGGAGGCAAAGCTGTGCTATCCCGCCAATTCCGCGAAATAGCTCGCTCACGGATCGAGGGGCTACTCGCGTCCTTCCCAAAGCTGGCCGACTCAGGTACGCAACATACTACGGTGGAACAAGACAACGTGCGATATGTGTACCAGCCGCTCGACGAACTCTACATGGTTCTCATCACGAACCGACAGTCCAACATTCTCCAAGACATTGACTCGTTGCACCTTTTTGCACAGGTTGTCAGCAGCATATGCAGGAGCCTGGACGAGCGAGAGATTCTGCGCAACGCCTATGAATTGCTGAGTGCTTTCGACGAGCTCGTTACTCTAGGTTATCGTGAGAATTTGTCTTTAGGCCAGATCAAGACATTTTTGGAGATGGAGAGTCATGAGGAAAGGATACAAGAAATCATTTCGAGGAACAAAGAGCTCGAAGCTACGGAGGAGCGTAAGAAGAAAGCTAGACAACTCGAACTTCAGCGAAAAGAGATGGCTCGTAGTGGTCGTAGTGCTGCCCCTAGAACACCTTCATATCCAACCTATACCCCACCGCCTCGCCCTGCAACACATGATACATACGACAGCTATGAGGCCGAGAAGAACAGAACATTCAAATCCAGCGCACCGAAGGGCAAAGGTATGCAGCTTGGCAAGAAGTCAAAGACCACAGACATGTTTGAACGTGTGCGAGGAGACCTCGGTGGCTCGCAAGCTGAAGAATCTGCTCCATTGGTGTCCAACGCTCAGCCTATCACACCGGCCGAGAAAGCTCCATCGAATCGTGCATCTACATCTCTCGATCGCGACGCCATTCATGCCACCGTTGCTGAGAGTATATCCGCGAAAATATCCAGGGAGGGAACCTTGAAATCGTTCAATGTCAAGGGCGATCTGCAGCTCCGCATCTCAGACCCCTCACTTACGAAAGTAAAGCTTGACTTAATCGCCAACGCTACTCATGGTGCCCAGTTCCGTACACATCCAAATGTTGACAAAGCATTGTTCAATGATTCGAAGGCGATTCAGTTACGCGATACTACAAAGGGATTCCCAACCAACAATTCTGTCGGTGTGTTGCGATGGAGCGCAAGCGCTGCTGCTGATGCCAGTGATATTCTACCCATTACATTCACTGTCTGGACCAATCAAGGCTCGGATGAGTCCTGGACGATTACGGTAGAGTACGAATTAACCGGTTCGGACAGCTTACGCGACGTTGTTGTGACCATACCGTATGCCACTAGCGAACCTGCTATCTCAAGTTTCGATGCCGTGTACGAAGTGTCAGGGGATAGTCTTGAGTGGAGTATTGGCACCGTCGATGAATCCAACAGTACCGGAGCGTTCGAATTCGAGGCGCAGGCCAAAGACGAAGGCGAATTCTTTCCCATGAATGTTCGATTTACCAAGAGCAAGCCTTTTGTAGAGGTTGATGTAAGCAACAGCTTGAAGTGTGCCAGAAGTCAAAGTGCTAATCTACTTCGTAGGTCAATGCTGTTACCCTGTTGGACATGGACCAAGACGTGTCATTCACAAAGGATGTTAGCTCAGTCGCAGACTCCTATTTGATTGAGTAAGAACGCATTCAGTAGCAGTGTTTGTACGCTATGGCACGGACGCAGTAGCTTAGACGTCGTACGCAGGGGCCTTGCATACGCTTGAGACCGAACTTTCAAACAATACGAACCATGTAGCATCCGATGAAGCGGGTCCCAAGTGTAGGAGCTCCAGCATGAAACAAGCAACGGATTCACTCTGTATGAGGTGCTGAGATTGGTTGAGCGTACTAGGTATGGAGATGGGGATGGGGAAGTGAAGTTCGAAGCCTGGGCCTCCCGTGCCTGTAATCTGCCACCCTGCCTTAAAGTAAGGTACACCCGACGTAGTCTGATACAGATGATCAATGAAGCTTCAAATTGTCTCGCTACATTACCAACATTGACTCGAGAACAATTCATCAATACATCACTTATTTCCCAGGGTCAGCTGTAGATGGGTAGAGACGATGCGGCCTCGGCTTAGCTCGACAACATCACACTCCCTTTCGAACTCAAGAATACTTGATGACAGTTCCCCGGGTGGAGCGGAGCATTCAATTTAAGCCCGTAATGAGTATGTTGAAGTTGACTGCACCTTATCGAAGAATGATAGAGACGCGCCTGTTAAGGGATGCTGGGTCTGTGCTTCTGAATACACGTACGATTAAGACGTTCTAGAAACGCTTGAAAACAGCCGAAAAGCTCAAACGGCACTCCATTCATTCTTCACCAGCATGGCAGGCAGTCCAAATATGCTGAACATGCTAGCCGAGAAGGTCGTGCAGCCAGCCATTAACCCCGAGCATCTTGCGTACTGTCCGACTATGGACCTGATTGCATCTGCAACCGTTGATGACCAGGTCAGCGTGTACAGATTGAATGGGCAGAAAGTTTTTGGGGTCAGCAGCAAGTCCGGACCGGGCAAGATAACGGGGATTCGGTGGAAGCCCAACGGTAGGAATGCTCAACCAGGTCCTGCTCTGGCTCACCTACCCTAGGCCAAATTATCGCTGTGGCATTCGGCAACAATCACCTATATCTTACCAATGCGCATACCGGGAAGGTCGTCCATCAACTAGACTGTACGACTCGCTCGGCTTCACCCATTTGCTGCTTGGGCTGGGGCATCAATGTTACTGGTGATTACAAGATCAACCACGAAAGGCACGAGGTAGGCCCTGAGGCTTCATCGGACGACTTGCTGGGCCAAGCGGCGAAGCGTGAATCCGATACTCTACCAAATCTACCTAGGGATCTAGCCTTCCTGGACGTGGAAGCACTATTACCAAGGCTGAGCTCCCTAACACTGGGGGGAGTGGAGTACTGGACCCCTACGCCCAAAGATCCGTCCTATTAAGCTGACAGGCAGTGTGCAGGGACGATCTCTTTCACTCGAGAACGTCGTTGGAGACTGTCTTTGAATCTTCAAGCAAAGGCTTCAACGACTCTGCTGATTTGCTCGTTGTCGGATTTGAGGATGGTACCGTTCATCTTAGCATCTATGATTTCTTTGAAATCGGCCATTTCGCCCTTCCAGCCCCTTCGCTGTCCCCGCAGCGCTGCAAGCTCATTTCCCATACTTCCCACCCATATTCAACTACCCATCCCTTGTTAGTTGCCGGTAGCACTGCTAGCGGTCCGGAGCTTCAAATACTGCCTCTAGATCTGCGGCTTATATCTAGTACAGGAAGGTACCTATCCTTATTAGCCTCGAAATCGACTCAACTACATAATGTTCTCCGTTACATACAGCAAGTACAGAGACAGATGTATAGCGAGTTCAAGTCCTCTCAAGAACTACCGCGTAGATTCATGCGCAACGTGGAAGAGACACTGGCTGAGACTCACGATTGTACGTGGAAGCATGCCGCTTACCACCTTGTTGTTACTGGCAATTGCTATCCACCAGTCAAAGAATGGCTGGTAGATGAAATGGGTGAAAGAGTATGCCTTGAAGGCCTTGAAGGGCCTTGAATAATGCCGTTCAGCTGCTGATCCTTTATGTAGGGATACAAAAGATGGGAAAAAGCTGTCACCACAGGGTATGAGACTATTCGCCGCCTGACGCACGAGAATCTCTTGCCGGCCTTGGAGAGGTTTACCGTCCTTGTGAGTCGGCTGAGAGGGCTCTCTAAATTCCAGGATTCGAACGCCGGGTTCGGACTTTCGACCCAAGACCTGGACAATATCTTGGATACCACGAGCTGCTTACAGCTCATGGCTCATCACATCCTCATAACAGCGGCTTCGGAGCTCCGCCAATTCTCCGCTTTTTCACTGTGGCTCCGTCACGAGATAGAGGTCCAATCCGTAGACACACAAGCGTCCGCCGCGTACGAAGCCAGTGAGAGAGATAACAATATCGATCATGGAAGTACTCTTCAATATATACAGGGCGCCATGCATCATAGCCGCCTGTACACCCTTTTCAATATCGCGGAGCTGAAGGAGCAGAAGCCGCAATGGAATCTCGTAGCTGAAGGACGACCGTTATACGAATTGTACAGGCGAGAGCTCGACAATCTGTTTCAGTCGAACATTTCAGATAGACATCTGCCAGGGCTGGACGCGCTTATAATATATCTGGATTCCCAATGCAACGCAGTCTTCGCCACCATAGCCGAAACTCAGAAAAGAAACGTTAGATTTGGTCCAACTGTCTATCTTGGAACAGGCGTTCCGCACTCTGTTGATATGAGATTGCTGCCCGAGGTGCCGTAGACATTCCCCTTGTGGAGGCTACTACTGACCGCATGGTCACTGCAGGACGCAAGTAAACTGGGTGATTTTACTTTGTATGCCATAATCTTGTTTGACCATGCAAGAAAAGACGGCAAGCACGCGCGTATCTACTTATGAGATGCTGCTAATACGTAGGCAGCCTGTATTTTCAGACTGGGTCTGGCAATCGAGAACGGCATGAGTACTACAACGAATGTCCAGAGTAGCTCTATCCGAGTAACGACAGGCCGCATCCAAGATGTGAGGTTTGTGGATGATGACAATGTGATGCTGGCCGTGATAAGCGATTGTGCGTATCAGGATATCCGTTTGCCTCGATAGGATATGCTCACTCTAGACTCGATCAGCATCATCGACTCTTCTCAGCATCAAGTACCGAAAGACGGATTCGGTCTCGGAAGGCTTGGTCTATGAGAATTTGGCCCGTGTCGATCAGCAAACCGCTCGGAAGTCCTCTGATATCAACGCTGCTGCATCCACTTTGGAGCTAGATCCATCTGCTGTGGAGGCCGCTCACTTCGTACAGCATACCTTTTCTATGGGACCAACGTGGACTCCGGAACGTATCGAAATCAATGGTCGCAAAGGCAGGCGGGCAATCTGCGTCCTTGCCCAGGACAGACTTCGCTACCGGGTCTATGACCTTGATAGCTTCACTCCAGAAGAGGGTACTTCACCAGCCGGCGGTAGCGACGGGGATGCTGTCATGACAGAGCAGAATCTTCAGCAGCCTGACATCTGACATCGTTGTCTGCACCTTAGTACCCTCATCGAGCTGTATGCAAGTCCAATCTGCTTTCATCTGCAGGAGTTGCGGAAGGATGGTTCCCTAGGACAAGGTCCCAATCATTCGAGAATGGGGCGATGGGACCAATGACCCTGCATCAGCGTCCTCGAGATTCCTCAAGCGACACGATACTTCACGAATCGAGTCAAGACCAATGTGCGGAGCAGTAATTCCCGTCAAACTAATCGTTCAGCAATTGGGAAAGCGAGGGGCAGATGAAGATTAAGGCAATCTGAAATATCCATGCTTTGGCTCATCTGTGTTGCTGCTTGACTTCTAGCGCTTCTGCAAATGGTGCTGGGAGGATTCAGAGGAAGTTTCAAACAAGGAGACATCTACTGCAGGATAGGCTTATAAGTAGATCGAAGTGACTCGATGCGAGACTCCAGCAAGTTTGATGGTCTCAATATGTATAGCACGGTGATAGGTGGTCGGTGTTCGAGGTTTCCGACCAGTGAATGAAGAGCGAGATCAGGATGCTCATGTGGTGCTCGCGGATGCTCAAATGTTGATGATACTGGATCGAATGTTGTAGCTTGTGGTCTGCTGTCGATCGTAATGATAAAGTAAAGTAAGGTATTGCAGTACCTCGAATAAGGTACTTTACAGATAGCTACCGAAACTGATCACTAGCGGCCTTTTTGGATTACGTAATTCACGATCTGTGGAATATCAACATCAACATTCGCAGCTATTTGACATTTCTGACTCGTACATCACCGAGCGAGTGATATACAAAGAAGTATCAAGTCACCTCTAAACCTCTACCCTGCATCGAAGCTAAGGGTCTATCTTCGATACCGGGCTTCGGTCGCTCCTCTGAATTTTGACTTTCGAGATAGCAAAGGTCGGTCGGAGAATGAATGTCAATCAGGTGCTCGAGAGCACTCTCTCACCAGGTATTCTCCAATTGCCCCAACTTCAAGCTGATATGGTGACTGAGTTTGCGGTTTATAGACGCCTCGACCCGCCAAAATGCTGAGCAGCAGCTCAATCAGGCCGCAGAGGTCGACTTTGTACGTTTCTGATGTCAACCCTGACATATTGCTAGTCTAACGATATCTGCTAGGCTACTTACCTGACTACTTTGGCGCAAGAGCTTGCGAATGAGAATGCGCAAGGCCACATTCGGCAGGCTGCGGGCGTGGCCCTTAAGAACACACTGTCAGCTCGCGAGTTTCCCCGGCTCCGGCATATGCAACTGCGATGGCGCCAAATCGACCCTAGCGCGAGGCACACTGTCAAGGAATTAGGCTTGAAGAGTCTTGGGTCAAAGGACACAAAAGCAGGCCTGTCAGCCGCACAATTCGTAGCCGCTGTCGCTGGCGCTGAGCTCCCACAAAATGAATGGCCAGAGTTGATGGTTGCACTGGTCGCCAATGTCGGGGAAGGTACAGACAGTCTAAAGGCGGCTTCATTGGCGACTATTGGCTACATCTGCGAGAGCGACGATCCTGAATTACGGGAAAACCTTTCTCAGCATTCGAACGCGATTTTGACCGCTGTGGTTCAAGGCGCGCGGAAGGAAGAGGGCAACCTAGATGTGCGGAATGCCGCCGTCAAAGCTTTATCTGACTCTCTCGATTTCGTTCGTACCAACTTCGAAAACGAGGGAGAGCGGAATTATATCATGCAAGTGGTGTGTGAGGCTACCCAAGCTGAAGATAGCCGGATCCAGGCAGGCGCATACGGATGTCTGAACAGAATCATGGGCCTATTCTACGAAAAGATGAGATTCTACATGGAGAAGGCGCTGTTTGGCCTCACCATTATGGGAATGAAGAATCCTGAAGAGGATGTCGCTAAGCTGGCGATCGAATTCTGGTGTACTGTGTGCGAAGAGGAGCTGTCTATCGAGGATGACAATTCATTGGTAAACATGCAATCGTTTACTAAGGTCCTCACCAGGCTGACCAAAATGCAGGCTCAACAGGAAGGCGCCACAGAACTGAGACCTTATTTTAATTTCTCCAGAGTAGCAGCACGCGAAGTGGTGCCAGTCCTTCTTGAGCTATTGACGCAGCAGGACGAGGATGCTGGCGATGAGGACTACAACATCTCCAGGGCTGCATACCAATGTCTTCAGCTTTTTGCGCAAACAGTTGGGGGCGACCTCGTCCAGATCGTCCTTGGATTCGTTGAGCAAAACCTACGACATGATGACTGGCATCGGCGGGATGCCGCAGTGTCTGCATTTGGAGCGATCATGGAAGGTCCTGATGAGAAAATGTTGGATCCCCTTGTCAGGCAGGCTCTGCCCGTCCTCATTAACATGATGGGCGATCCTGTTGTACAAGTTAAGGACTCTGTAGCGTTTGCTCTGGGGCGTATATGTGAGAATGTCTCAGACTCCATCGATCCCCAGGCCAATCTACCTCCACTCATACAGGCTCTCTTTACTGGTCTCTCCAGCAATCCGAAGATGGCCAACTCTTGCTGCTGGGCTTTAATGAGCATCGCGGATAGGTTTGCAGGCGACCCAGGATGCCAAGAGAATGCCCTCTCCTCGCATTTCCAGGACAGTGTGACACATTTGCTTCAGGTGACAGAGAGGTGAGTGTTCACGGTCGCCTACGTTCGCTGAGTTGACTGAGGTTCCCAATAGTTCGCAAGCTGACAATCAACTCCGAATGGCCGCTTACGAGGTTCTGAACACTTTTGTCTCGAATGCCGCCATCGATAGTCTACACATCATTGCTAAACTGTCCGATGTTGTACTGCAGCGCCTGGAAGGAACGTTGCAAATGCAGCAGCAGATCGTGAGCGTGGACGATAAGAACACTTTGGAGGAAATTCAAACAAGTCTAACGAGCGTATTACTAGTAAGTCTACTCCGCTGATCGCAGGAGCGCTGTGCTGATTTAGTGATCCAGGCGATTATACAGCGCCTAGAGCAAGAGATCCAGCCCCAGGCGGATCGAATCATGCAAGTGTTCCTACAGATACTGATTACTGTAGGACCCAAGTCTAGTGTGCCAGACAGCATCTTCGGAGCGGTTGGATCTCTCTCAACGGCTCTGGAAAAGGATTTTGAGAAATACATGCAGCCATTCGCACCGTACCTCTACAACGCTCTAGGAAATCTCGAGGAGGCTGGGCTTTGCGCAATGGCCATTGGGCTCGTGAGCGATATTGCGAGATCACTGGGGGAGACGTGCTTGCCCTACTGCGATAGTTTCATGAATTATCTGCTGAGTGATTTGAGGGTAAGACAATCTTAAGACTGTTCCTTCCAAATCGACCTGCTAAACTAGCTGCAGAATGCGTCGAGCAACCAGCTCAAGCCTGCAATCCTTCAATGCTTCGGAGATGTAGGAAATGCGATTGGGCCACACTTCGAGAAATACTTGGAGACTGTGGCTCAGGTACTTGAAGCCGCGGCTCAGGTCACACAGAACGAGCAGGCGAACTATGACATGCTTGATTACATAATGTCGTTGAGCGAAGGCATTATGGATGCTTGGGGAGGAATCATCATAGCCATGAAACAGGAAAAGGGTAAGTGACAGAAGCACATCTGTTCGCATAGCTAACAACCCTGTAGCACAATCCCTTAGGCCCTTTGTCCAAACTATCTTCAAGTTCCTCAACCAAGTAGCCCACAGTTCAAATCGTAGTGAAGGTCTGCTGCGGGCGACCATGGGCATTATTGGGTAAGCATCATCTCTTCTGCCTTGCCTGTTCTTGACGTTGAACTGAAAATCTCATAGTGATCTTGCGGATGCTTTCCCTCAAGGAGATTATGCGTCCTACCTTGAGGCGCCCTGGATCTCGCAATTAATTAGGGAAACTCGGACGAATCGAGATTTCCAAGAGCGAACAATCCAGACCGCTCGCTGGGCCAAAGAGCAAGTCAAGCGTCAGCCAGCCAGTTTGCACCCAGTGCAAATGTCTTAGAGACTGCGACACTGGCGCTTCACACCCATTCCTCCTCCGGAGCCTTCCCGGAGCCTTCGAGGGCCACAATGCAGGTGGTCATCCGCATGAAGATCCTCCACTACACGCGCTGTGGTCCGCAGGTCAACGTCATGACTACGATAGATACCTCCAGAGGCCGTGTTCGCCATTCAGCGACAATGCAGCACTTCGCTCATGACGACTCGCCAAGTTGCAGCCCTAGCATATCAGAGCACCAATCGAGCATGAGCTTCCCTCCCCAACCATTGATACCCCATACGACCGCCACGCCACCTGTCAACAAGCACATTCAAAGCACTTACAGCACAATCAACATGCCGAGTTGGAGGTATTCTCTCAGGCGTTGAAGTTATGGTAGCGGCTGTAGACGCTCAGGTGCTATTTCACGCTACAATCCGAATCCTCCCGTAGATCATGTATGCACAAGTCAATGTATCCCCAATTGCCCAAATTCTACCCTAGACTTGCGAATTCCGCAGGAAGTTCTCGTTATTGCCATAGACGTGATGCCTTCGTACGTTGGGTGGGTCTTACCCTCGGACGCGAAACACCAATCCTTAACCTCAACAAGAGGGGATCCGTAAGATGGACATGATGTTTAGCCTACTTTAGCATAGAGGATATGCCAATTCGCTTGAGCGTATGGCACACATTATAACTGATTTGGCCTTTCCCAGATACAGTAAGTCAGAGTACATGTAAGCCTCGCCCTAGTGCCATGGGGTTCGCGGGGCCTGAACAACGATACTTTATCCATCAATACCTTAATCCACCTATTTCCCCCAGATGTCGAACACTCAGTCCAAGTAATGACGTCATTGAATCCCCTCTCGCAGTATTGTTCGACTAGAGAAGTAATATCACGAGACGAAGATCTTGGTTCCCATCGGTAATCTGCACGGTAGCTATGTCTCACTTTCCTTCTGCGATGGATAAACGGTGGCCAATCATTCGGAGTCACTCACTACCCCAACCTTCCTGATCGTACATTTTCCCAAGACTCATCAGTCCGTCGTCCCGTCAAATAAGTACGACGGCGCTGGCCGCGATGGATCCAGACGTGGAACGAGAGCTGCGCACAACGGATCCTGACATACCATTCCACGCCTCCACCACCCATCTCCACCATACCTGGGCAAAAACCTACTTTTCTCGCCCGGAGCTCTACGTACGGCCTCGTACTATTGAAGAGATCAGCAAAATCATTGGGCTAGCTCGAAAATGTCACCGGAGACTCGTCACCGTCGGCTGCGCTCATTCGCCTTCCGATCTTACATGCACCTCAAGCTGGATGATCAACCTAGATCTTTACGACGAGATACTGGATTTGAATAAAAACACAAGAGTAGTGGTTGTGCAATCGGGCATCCGCCTACATGACCTACAGCAAAAAGTCAAGGAACAAGGGTTGATGATGCCGAATCTTGGGAGTATCGACCATCAAAGTATTGCTGGAGCGCTAAGTACTGCTACACATGGGAGCTCAACACGACATGGATTGCTGTCGCAATCTGTATTGGGGTTGAAGATCATGCTCGCAGATGGTCGATTGGTCACCTGCTCGCGAGATCAAAACCTTGACTTATTTCGAGCGGCCACGGTGAGCTTGGGAGCCCTGGGCGTCATCACTGAGGTCACCTTCCAGATGGCCCCCTTTTTCAATATCGAGTGGCATCAAAGCCTGCATCCACTGCAGTACTTGCTAACGAGGTGGGAACATGGGCTCTGGACAGAATACGAGTTTACGCGGATCTGGTGGATGCCTTACATGGGACGGGCTATAGTATGGAGAGCAAATAAAACAGATAAACCGCATCATCCTCCCGTTTCCAATTGGTGGCGGGGCTCGATTGGTTTCCATACATACCATGTGCTACTCTACATAGCGCAATGGGTGCCCCAGATCCTGCCTCTGGTCGAGAAGCTGGTCGTCAATGTTCAGTATGGATTCAAAGACGGAGCTAGTAGTACGGCGGTCGAAGATGGGCACACCGGGCTGCTCATGGATTGCTTGTACTCCCAATTCGTCAATGAATGGGCGCTGCCGCTGCACAGGGGCCCGGAAGCAATCTCTCGATTATCGGCATGGCTTCATGGGGACACAGTTGGCTCTCGGATACCCGTCGAATCCAAAGGTATCTATGTACATGCGCCCATAGAAGTACGCGTTTCCGACACCTCTGCTACCACCCCTCGACCTTACCTTGACAATACCGCGCCTGATGGTCCAACGCTGTATCTGAACGCCACACTATATCGACCGTATAACTGTGACCCGCCCTGTCGGATTCGGTATTACGAAGCATTCGAATATCTGATGAAAGAGCTGGGTGGGCGGCCGCACTGGGCTAAAAATTTCGCCACGGTCACGAAGGAGGACTTTCACAACATGTATCCCACACTTGGAGACTGGTTACGAGTACGAAACGAGGTAGACCCTGATGGGTTGTTTGTTGGAGACTGGCATAGGCGCCATCTACTTCCGACTGAAACCGGAGGATCGAACTTACCACTGGAAGAGAAAAAGGTCAGTACCACAGCAGCAAGCGCGGGTGGCCTGAACTGGGCTGGAGTCATATCGATGAAGGGCTTGAGTCCGCAGACGAGCGAGGAAAGCTTTGACATGATGCGAGCATCAGAAGCCGAGAGAAGCTCGCTACCCAGAGGGTTGGATGAAAATCCAGCAGAGGAGGAAGAGGAATTATGAGTTGAACGACACATGGCATGGCCAACGAGACCACGTGTGCACGCTAAAATGGAGATCATGATGGAGATTAAGCCAGCAGGCGCAAGAACAATTCTGTGCTTAATCTCGTGCCACAATGCAGGGTGACAGCTTTCGCATTAAGAGCCAGTCCAGGTAGGTATGCTGCATAGGACGTGTTGAACTGTTCCATCACAGTCCTACTCCTTATTCATTCCTGCGCGGTAGTATGAAATGATTGGAGAAGTCGTTCCAAGGATGCATCCAAGGATATTCAATTGTGAGTCACGCTATCACGTGATCGCGTGACTGCGCTCTTTTGCCTTCCCAATGACTCAATCTTGGAGTCATCAGATGATAACGACAACGTTTTCCGTCATTATGTATGTGATCTCTGGTTTCACTTGGTTTTCTGTCTTGAATCTAATAGTACAATTTCCTTTTCCCCAGCCCTGAGACTTCGAAAACCCTTTGTTTTACATCGGAATGAGCCGCCACAATCGCCGTCGAACTCGAGGCGGCAACAAAGCACAGAACGCGCCTATTCCACGAGCCAACTTCGAGCTGCCGTCATGCCCTAAAGCAGACTCCATGGAGAAGAGGTTGTCAGCACCTCCCTTGCACACATTCACCCGGCGTGGTGACATATCCGCTAAACATTGGCACAATCGGTATATCGCATGGCTAACCCGTGAGAATCGACAGCGAGAGGAACGCAAGAAGCTGATGGAGGAACGCAAGAGGATCTTTGGTGGCGAGAACGATGAAAATGACGAAGACGATATTTGTTCGAAAATGATGGAATACTTTCACGGGCTGGACTATATCGACTTTGAGCTCTAGCGACTGAGCAGCAGCGTATGGTTGGAGGCACACAATTTGTATCGCTGTTCTTGGCCTTCGTGTAGCACCGCATTCGAGACCGCTCGAACCTCTTTTCGGTATTGGCAGGCAGGCGCTGAAGGCTTAGGGGGCATTGCTCGGAACACGCGATGCTCGAACTCGTCATGTGGAAACACTAAGTAGTGTCGACGCTTTTACACCGAGATCAAATCGGAAAGCCTCGTTTTCTTCCTTCACAGGTCCTTTGCTTCGCAATGTCTTCATACGGCCAGGAGTCCACAACGAAACAGAGTATGATGCTAGCAGATTCTTGTCCTGATGTCGCGCTTCTGTCAATCTTCCAAGACTTCTTTCAATTTCGAGGGCCCGTCAGTGGCTGCGAGAACTTAGAGCTGATATCCACTCTGGCGCTTCGGTGCTGCCGAGCCTGCCTGAACTACTGGAGATATATAGCCATGAGCTTTCATTCCTCGCAACGCCATACCTCTTGTTGTGTCAGGAAGTCGATCCCGTCATCTTACGTCCATGCGAAGATGTCTCCATGTCCACGGGTTTCGAGTATTGTGATTTCCGCACGCTTTCCATAATTCAACTGTCATTGGCGAAGGCGAAAGCTCCCTGCTTTGAAGGCTGGTTTTTAGTGTGCCCTGGGCTTTCTTTCTGCTGAAAGTCTTTCCGTAGATTGTGTTGTCAATTCTCTCGAATTTTCCTCGGATGAGTGTGAAACTTTGAGCTCGATACAGAGATGTGGTTACTTCGGACTGACATGTCGGCTTCACTGCATTTGGATGCCCAGCGGTGAAATTCCAGACGGGGCGTGCCACGATCAATATACAAGCTAGAGACTATTTATCCAAGCCCCCATCGGTTCCACAACAGATTTGTAACAAAGCTGGGATGTGTTAACGAGACGACGGTGAATACCTCTGCCCTCTGGTGCGAGAGGACGTCTCACGAATTCAATCAATTTCTACAGATTTTATCGACCAGTCGTTGCCGTTCTCCCAGTCATTGCTCGGATTGCTGTCTTTCTTCCCGTGTTCGCATTCAATGTTGCGCTACACGCGGCCACGGCTAATTCTCTTGATCATTGTCTGTCTCCTGGAATCATACTTCAGTTCCGTCGCGTTTGGTGCCCTGATCGCATTTGTCGCTATTGATGCGCCTGGTCTGCTGATAGTGACTGCCTTCACTGGTCTTTCAAGCATCTTGGGCCATTGAGCGTGGCTTTTGTCATTTTTGCAAGGTGTCGATTCGAGCGCTGTAGGCCTAGATTCTACAGCGATGTTCAAGCATTTGGCAGATCGGATGCTTGAGGGCAGCAGAGCAAAGTGTGAGCCCTTGCGAACGTGTTCCTGGCTTGGGGCCATTACTAGGACGGCCTTCGTTGGTAGCGCTTGGTTTGGCTTGAGCCCGCCTGTTGCTTTACTACTCGGAGGCGCGATAGGGGTGCCGAAGTGGGCTGCCATCGACCGTTGACAGATTCTTGCTGGATTCAGAATTGAAATAATATCTCTGCAGGCGGATGATGTCGAAGAGTCTCGAAACCAAAGGCACTAGATGCGAGACACACGACTCGCAGCAACTGGGCGTTTTCCATGCGCTAAAGCGGAAAGACGTCGAAGAGTATGTTCTGCCCGGCTGAGCAGAACATAACAGACGAGGGAACGGTGCCAAGAGTCCCTCTTGTGCTTGCTTCGAGATGTTGCCGTCGAGAAAGACGAAAATTCAGATTCTAGATCAACAGACAATATTCAATAATCATTCCGGGGTCTGCGTACAACTGTGCACGCGGTTTTTGTGAGGCTGGTTTCAAAGGAGGAGGTCATCCCCAAACTATGGTCCTCCACGTAAGGTCACGAATTGAAAACTCGTGAATTAAAATAGGTAACCACTAGCCGAACACCACCCTACTTTTCTCGAACACCACCCCTACTTTGCCCGAACATCACCCCCTCGCACTAAGTTTAATTGGGTAATTTCTAGAGTCCAGTGACCTCATAAACAAACAACATCAACAAGATCAAAAGGAGACGATAAGAAATACATGGTTTTGCGTCTGTTTATTATCAAATTCGATGTAGTTTCTCACGAACATTCTAGTGTAAATTTAAACCTAAAATATATCTTTTCGTATGCTTAGAATCGACCTCTATTTGCATCTTTAATTACATTTGAAAACTACTTATGTAGATAGTTAAAATATCTAAAATTTGTCTCTTTGTTATTGTTCCTCTTGCATCTTCTCGCCCATCTTCTCGTCTATCTCGTCGATAACTCTCTTGTTTATCTTGTTGACTTTGTGTAGACAATTGATTGTTAGATATCTAGTTAAAAAGTAGATCTAAAATCAACTCAAAGGTAAACGACGTTTGTTGAGTAAAGTTTACAAAGACTATTTGACGTCGACGTTGTAATTGCGAAGACGTTGTCTATGCCTTGTTTAATAAGTCTCGCGAACGATTTTTTGATTTAACGACAATAAACTCTTGCACGCGTAGTATATTATTAAAAATTGTTCTATTCTTAGACAACAATAATAACGACGAAGTTCTTGACAATATTCTTTGCACTTTTGTTATATTATTATCTTTTATGTTATAATTCTTTTACTTCTTTGTCGTCTATCTTGTTTGCGATAATTTAGTAAATCTTTAATAAGAATGTATGTTCTTTAGCTTTAATACGTTGTTGTTCGTTCAATTGTATTATCGCTTTTGTATCTTATAAGTATACAATAATTTTATTGTTTTTGTAAAGATGTTAATGCAACGCACAATAGCAATAGACTTACATTTAAGGCGTTTAAATTGCGCGTTAATTGTCTTCAATACAAACAACGTAACAAAGACGATAAAATTTCGAAATATAAATAGCTTACGAAGCTTCTAAGATAGACAAATCTTTGTCTCTTTAAATTTTTGCTCGTAATTGTAATATTGATCGATAATAAATTTATTTAGCTTGACGTTTATTATTGTATGCAAATTGTTTGCGCAAATAGATATGTTAACAATACAAAATCAACTTGCAATTATTATTTATTAGTAAAAAATTAAAGCTTCTATTTGATTTAATAATAAGCGTCTTTGTTATGCGATAATGCAATGTTGTCAAAGTGCAAATACTAATCAATATAGCATTTAGTTTACTTTTTGCGTCTAGATTATAGATACTCTTTAAGATAATCAAAGATACTTTAATGCGCATTTAAATAGTTGTAATGCAAAATATCGTAACGCTTCTTTAGAAGTTCTATAATAATTGCGTATACTATATTCTTTTATCGTCTATAGAAAGTGTTAGGATTAGAGCTTTGATAGCTAGTATGTAGTTGATTGACAAGAATACTAGCTATGCAGAACTAACTATGTACAAGAAATAAATATAAGTACTATAGATGTCAAGACGCTAGACGTTACTCGTAGTATACTCGAGACTAAAAAACAAAAATCTAAAGAATAATCGAAGAACAAAGTCTGTCTAATCTAGAATTGTAATATATTTTTTTTTTTTGGCGAACTTCGACGAAGCGATGTCGAATCTCTTAATTAACGTTTTTAGTTAACTTTAGTTAATTTCGAATGTTTGTCGAGTATAAGCTTCAATTAATATTAAGTATATGTTAAGTATTATTCGACGATTAAAACTAAAGTTTCCAATGCGCGTCGAACGAAAAAATAAATTTGTTAAGTAAAGAGAAAATAATCAAAAATTTTAAAAAAAAATATGTAAAAAAAAAAAAAAAAAAAATATGCAAAGCAAAGATCGTGCATGTTGCGAATAATGTTTTAGTTAATCTCTAGCTATTTTCGATTAGTGTTGAGCACGTCTATTAGATACGATTTGATGTTCGAAATTAAACGTCGAGCGATTGTTGAGCGACAAAAATCGAATTTTGGGCGATTTGTTAAGCGACGACGAGATTAAGAGAGAGAGAGAATAAATAAATTTTAAGAAAATATTAAATGTGAAAAAATTAAAAAGATACAAAAGATTATTAACTTTAATCTTAAGAGAGAGATTCAAGTTACATAACGTAAAAGTTAAAAAATAAATTATATTTAAAGAAGTTTAAGAGATTAATTAATTACGTAATTTAAAAGAAGATCGATAACAACAAAGAAAATAACGACGTTAAAAAGTTGAAATTTGTCGAATTTTAATTATGTTTAAACACGTTTGTCTAAACTTGCAACACAAAAAAAGAAAATAACGTAAAAGTGTTTTAACAACAATTTATACAAAGTCGTGCGTATATTTAGAAATGTTAAGTTAATTTTTATTCGAATTTTTTTTAAAAGAAACGTCGATAAAGTGTCTAGCAAAAGCACTATAGAGACAACGACAAAAACTACGAATGTATATCGATTAACTTTTGACAATAATAATATATTAATAATGCGTTTTTAAGATTCTTATTAAATACAATAAAGAGCAAAATAATATATTAAATTTAATATTGATTGCGAATGTATAACAAATAACTCTTAATAATAGTAATATATTAGTAATGCGTTTTTGAAGTCGATTCTAAATGCAACAACAAAAACTATAAATATATATTAAGCGTTTTGTCGACAATAATAATAAAACGCAAAGATATTGTAGTTGAGTAATCAAGTAATATTAGACTATAGACTTGGGAATATTTGTTATCAATATTAGCAATCTATTTGCAATATATATGCAATCTCTCCTACTTAAATCTTAGAATCTTAATTACTTAATATACTATTAAACTATATAGTGCAATTTATATATATATCGCGATAAGTTTTTGTTGTTATAGTTGTCTACTAACTAGAATTCTATTTTTATCTTGTTATATTGAAGCTTAACGCGAAAATTTAATTATAACAACAAACATTAAGACAACAAGTTGTCGATATATCTCTAAAAACAATCTTAGAAATTTAGAAATTCAAAAACTCAAAAATACAAAAAAAAGAGTATAAAAGACAAGTTAATTTTAACAAACTACTAAAATTAAAAACTTCAAAAATCAAAAACACAAAATTAACAACTTAAAAATCAAAATATTATTAAATTAAAAAACAAAAAAAGAAGAAACAAAGTTAAAATATTAAAAATAACAATAAAAGTTGTAAATTTAAAGATTAAGACGTCTTATTAAAATTGCGACTAATATTTATTGTTAAAACAATAAATTGTTTGCTAATTAAAGTAACATTATTAAAAGAAGCTTTTTAGCAACATAATTAATCTATCTACTTAAAAGCAAAAACACTATTTAAACTCTTTTTTTAATAAAGACTAAAGCAAATCTTTAACGCAAAGATATTTGTTAATAATAAATCGACAATTAATTAAGAGAAACAATAGATCGAGAATATCTATTTATAAACAATCAAAAAAATAAAAAACAATAAACAAAAAAACAACGCAAAGTTAAGAAAGAAAAAAAAAATCTTTTTTTAATATTTTTGCAAAGAAAAGAAAGAAACTTGCAAATTGAAAGCATTATTTTTTAAATTAATTATTATTACTAGTTTTTTTAACTTAGTAGTTGTTACTTTTACTACTTGTTGTTAAGCTATTCTCTTAAAAATAATATCTTAAAATAATAAAAAGATTGTTGAGCTTTCTTTTAATATATCTACATTAACAACAAATTTACTTTATAATTTTATAAAAATTGTAAAGCTTTATTATTACGTAATCTTTATATCTTTTTTAGAAATATTAAAAGTATCGCACTTTAATAAATTTAATATTATTGACTTTCTAAATCGATTTTCGAATCTTTATAATAAGCATAAAGTTATTTCTTAATATAAGATTATTAAGTTGTCTTAATATTGCAACAAGCTTATAAAGAACTTTATTAAATTTATTGTTGCTTAAACAAATAAAAAGTAATTTGAAATAATAAATAAGTTAAAAAAGAAATATAAAGATAAGAATTTAAATTAAAAAATTAACTTTTGTGCTTTTTTAAAATCTTTAAAAAATATGTTAAAAGCAAAGTCGAATAATATTTATAAATACAATCGACAATTTAAAGTTATTTTCTTAAAACTTATTAAATTTGATTAAGTTAATAAATATATTAAATTTTTGTAATATTTAAAAAGGTTTTTTCGCAATATTTGTACTAAAATAATACAAAAACATAAAATTAATTTAAACAACGCAATTATTATAATATTTAAATTGTTATATAAGATAATTATAAAATTAATTAAAAATAAAACAATTATACAAGAAATAAACATTAATAGCAATTAAGTTGCTTAGTAAGTTACGAATATTAATATAAATAAATTAATAAATATAATAAGCAAGAAGCAAGATTTTGTAAAAAAGAAAATTATATTAAAAATAATTTTTGCTTTTTTAGTATTGTTAGCAATTGCAATCGAAAATACAAAAATTAACAAAACTTTAAATATTTTAATACAAACTTTTGAAAATTTTAAGATTAACAATATTTGCAAAATAATAAAGAACAAAATTTATTAAATAATTTAACAAATAATAATAATGCAATTATAAGAAGCTTCGCATATTGTATTTTCTCAAATTTAAATAACAATTTAGAGTCTATTTTAAGAAACAATTTATATTTATTAAGTATTTGTATTTGTTTTTAAGTACAATTAATTTTAATTAAAATTAAATAAATATTTGTTTTGTTACAATTTGTATAAACAATAAGTTTGTTTAAAGTTAACAATTTTAATAACAAATAAAAAGATTTATATAAATAAAAGCAACAAAATTTGTTATAAGTTTAACAATTTTAAAGATAAAGAAATAAAGTTGTCTCTTAATAATGCGAAGATCAAAAAAAAAATTATAAAAATTTGTTTTTAATAAAAAGCGCAAAATTGTATTCGAAATTCTATAATTATAATAGTAACAATAAAATTAAATACTAGTTTTTTGTTAAAAGATAAAAAAAATAATAAATCGAATTAAACAATAATAAAGATTCGAGAAATTTAATTAGAACAAAATTCTTTTAAGCAATAAATGCTTTAGAAACTTCTAATAAAGCAATTAATCAAAATAATTAAAAAAAAAATTAAGAAGAAAAAGAAATTCTTAAAGATTAAGAACGTTAAGTTTAGAAATTATTTAAAGATAGCAAAAGTTGCAAGAGAAAAAATATATATAGAGAAAAAAGTAATAAAAACAAGAGTAAAGAATATTATAATAAAAAACGTTCTTGCAATAATTAATTCTAATTTAAGAGTTATTAAGTATCAAAAAATTAAATCTAGAAAGAAACAAAAAATTTCTACAAACTATATATAACAAACAAAACATTTAAAGAGAATACTACAAACTATAAAAAATCAAATTAATTTTAAAATTTTAATTCAAAATATTTTTATCTTAAAAATAAAAATCAAATTGATAAATCTTTTAGATTTTTGTTTTAATTTAAGTTGCTCTTTTTTTTGTTCTTTTTTTAATAAGAAATTTGATATTATAGTAACAAAGAAAAAATCTTAAAAGCTTATTAGAAAAGAAAAAGAGACAATTGTTATTATAAAATTAATTAGCGCTAAATTTATTAAGATTGTTTATTTTAAGAATATTATTATAAAAATAAAATTTTTTAGAACTTTATATTTTGTTGTTTGCTTAACAACGTAAGTGCAATTAAAAAATATAAAAGTTAAAACAATATTTAATAGTAATACAAAAATTAATTGTATTAGCAAGAGTTTTGCAAACAAAATTAATTTAGTTATTTGACAAAATGTTTTTATTTTATTAGTAGAGATTACAAAAGTATATATTTGTTTCGAAGAAATAATAGAAGATACAAAGATATTAATTAAAAAAGTAATAATTTATATTTATATTTTTGTTGTTTTTTAACTTAATTATAAAATTTTATTAGATCGATCTTTTTAACAAAATATTTAAATAAGTTTTGTAAATATAAATAACAACTTTTTAAAATTAATAATTTATTCTAGAAACAAAGCAAAACGTATTAGTATTTTAAGAATATTTGTTAATTACTTTAGTAACAAAGATAAAAACGTTATATTTTTAAAGAAATTTTTAAATCTCTAAATAATTGTTTAGTTAATATAATTGTCTAATTTCGCAAATCTAATTATAAGAGATCTTTAAAAATAAAAATCAAAACTATTAGAGTAACAACGTTGCAAAATAGAATTAAAAGAAAAAATTAACAAAATTCTAATTAATTAGAGCAAGCAAATAGTATTAGCGTCTATTTGTCTATTAATATAGTTAATTAGAATCGAACAAATATTTAAATTAATATTATATTTTAAACATTTTAAAAATTATTAATAATTTGAACTTTTTGATTATATATTATAAAAGAGACTTTCGCTATTTAATTATCTAGAAAGTTCGATATTTTTTGTCAATTTTTTATTGCGTCGTATTTATTCGTTCGAATAAATACAATATATAAACAAAAAATTTAAAAAACGAATTTAATAAATATAAGCGATTTAAATAATTCTATTTTAAACAAACATCTAAACTAGAAAGAAATGCTAAAATTATTAATTACAAAGAATTTCTAAAAGAAATTTAACAAAAGATACAACTTCTTTTTAATATTTAAGTTCTTAAACATTAAATGCGATATTTATTTTATTAAAAAACATATTTAAAAGTTAATTATAAAGTTCAAACTCTTTTTGCAAAAACAAGAATTCTTAATTACAATATTTTTTAATTGTAAGATTGTTTTAGTATAAAGCTTTGCTAAAATAGACAAAATTAAATCAAAGATTGCATTTAATTAAGAAATTTGTACTATAAAGTATAAGATATAATAAGTTTTAAAATTTCTAATTTTTTAAATATTAAATTTTATTGTAATTAAAATGCTAAAGAAACATCTTTAAGCAAATTTGCTAAAATATTGTTATAGCTTCTATTAAAATTCTTAATTTTTAATAAATAAAAAGAAGAAAAACAAGTATTGTATAATTAATGCGATTATAAAGATAAATAAAATAACAATTTAAGATATTAATATATTTTTTAATATCGAAGAGTTTGCGAAAGAGTTTGTTAAAATAGTAATTATATTACTAATTAATTTCTTTTTAAAATATAATTAAATAAGTTTTGCGTTAAAAAGTTGCAATCTTATTGTTTTTATAATTTCTTTTAAATTATTTAAAATAATTTGCTTGCTACAAGATATAATTAATTCGATTACTTAATTTGTAAAAATTGTAACACGCATTCTTAAGAATCTTTTTAACAAATATTGCTTATTTGTAAACAATATAAATATAAAAGAATTCAAATTAAATTACAATAACAAGAAAATAGTCTTAAGAATTAAATTGTTTGTTTTAAAATATATTTAATAATTGAATGCAATATTAATAAACGTAGAATTGTTTAGATATATTATATTTGACGAAAAATCTTAATTTTGCAAGTCAAGAATTAAAATTGTCGATTTTGTATATAATTTTAATAAACAATTCTTTAATAATATTAAAATTATTAAGATTGTTAAATAATTATTGTGCAAAAATATTTTTAAAGCTAAAGTTTTTATAAAAGTATACGTCTATTATTAAATTTAAATACTAAAGTTTGTAATTATTGCAAAGTTAATCTATTGTTTGTTTAAAACAAAATATATCTTTGTTTGAAATTTTAAACAACAAAATGTTATAAACAAACTAAAGATTGCTTTAATAAATATATCGACAATATATATTTTAAACTACTTTATTTTAATTAACAAGATTATTTTAATTGTAGATTTTAGTTTAAAAGATTAAGAAATTATATTAATACAAATTAATATAATAACAAAGAGAAGATATTTTTTACAATATAAGAGTAAACTTTAAAGCAAACAAGAATCTTAATACAATATTAAAAAACAAAAATGTCAAAAATTTATAAAAATCTTAAAGAAAATACAATTCTAATTGTATAAAATTCAATTTACAATTAAGATTAATACAAATATTTTAATAATTTAATTTAATTGTTTTGCAACAAACTTGTTTAATACTTTAATAACTTGCTAGTTAATTTAAATTTGTTTCTTCGACTTTGATATACAATATATATTTGATCGAAAGCATATAATAACTAACAAACTTTCAAAAAAATTAAGAGAATTGTTCAACAATATCGACAAAATTAATAAGAAAAATATTAATAATTTTATTAATAGTTAATTAAATTGTGTTCGCGTTTGTCTCGCACAAATAACAATACAAAAAAAGAACAAAAATATTTTCGAAAACAAATATTTCCATAAATTCGAACAAATTGTTCGATATTTAATTTTGCTACAAAAATTAAATATAAATTAAAAGAATTTTCGCAAATTTAAGAATTATACTTTCTATTTTCTAATAAAAGAAGAATATTTGTTTTGAAAGATAAACAAAAATATATTTTTGCGTAAAATAGTAAATTAAACAAAAGACAAAAATCAAATTGTAAAAAGCTTGCATAACAAAAATAATTATAAAGAGAAAAAAAATATTTATTGACGCGTTGCAAATTAATATTAATAACAAAATCTATTTAAATTTTGCAAAAAGTATATCGCAAATTACAATAAATATTAATAAAGAACTTTTAACAAACAAAAAAAAATTATGTACTTAATTTATATTTTCAATTTGTAAAAAAAAATTGTTGTAAATTGCATTTATATATTAACTACAAAAATATTTGTTAAAGTAGATCTAGTAGTTGCTTAAAATAATTTAACAAAATAAATAAAAACTAAAGCAATTTCGAATTTTAAAGCACTTGTTATAGTAAAGTTTTTATAAAAGAACATTTTCTATTAATATAAATATATTAAGAAAATAATTATAAATAACAAACTTAAAAATAAAGTCGATATAACAATTAAACTTTTAAAGAGATATAATATTAAAAAAGTAACAACGTCGACTTATTATTTACAAGCAAATAAAATAATAAAAAGAAAGCATAAATTTATTGTTAATGCTTTGTTCAAACTAATTAAGAAAGTCTTTACAAATTGATTATAATATTTGTACGCAATATTGTAAATTAATAGAACAACAATTTAAGAATTTATTAAGAAAACGTTGTTTTGTTTTGAGTTTAAATACGAAGTTGTATTATCAATTAAAATAGAGTATTTAATCTAGTATATTATAAATTGAGAAAAAGTTTGTTTAACAATAAATCTATTGACGTTGCGAACAAAATAACTAGAAAGAAGAGATAAAAATGTTTAGAAAACAACTTTGCGTCTTTGTTGTTTTAAAAAAGCAAACAAATTTTTTTTCGATAATAATTATTAACTATTAACGCATTTATTTTAAATTAAAGATTTAATCTTATTATATAATATTAAACTTAATAAGAGATACAACGTAAAACTATTCTTTTAATAATTAAATTTCTTTAGAATAAGAAAAAAAAACAAAATTAAAGACTTTTATATTTTAGAAGAAATTAATAACACAAGACTCAAAAATACTTATTTAGAAAATTGATTAAAAAAATATATAATAAGAAATTAAGATTTTTAGATCTTTGCAAAGTCGAAAGATAAAAATAAAAAAATAGAAAATAATTTTATGCGAAAAACAAAGAATTAATTTAATTAAAGCAATAGAAAATTGTTTGCAATTATTATATTATCGCTATTTTATTACAATTATTTGAATTACACAAAAGTATAAGATTTTTTAAAAAAAAAAAAAAGTTGCGATCTTTATATTTGTTTTATTTGTAAAAACTTTAATATAAAGTTTATCGATTTACAAGCATTAAAAAGTAATTTAATTATATAAAGTAATTTACAAGACATTATAATTTCGAGTATTCGAAAAAAACAAATAAAAAGACAAAAAAATTAAAAAGTCGAAATACTAATAATTCTAATTAATTAAAAGTAGACAAGTAATACTAGCATTTGTTTGTTTACTTTAATTGACTAAAATTAACAATTAAAAAGCGATTTAAAAGCATTAATAGCAAATCTTAACTCAAAATTCTAGAATTTTAAGAATTTCTTCAAATTATAAAGAACGAGTTTTAATTATCTTTTACGCAATATTCTTTAATAATAAAGATAACGAAATTATACGCTAGTTATATTAGCTTTATACTTGTTTGCAAATTAATATACAAATAAATACTAACACAATTTTTTTGCGTAATTAATAATATAAATATTGCAAACAACAATTAAGTCTATAAGTAAAAATTCTTTGCATTCAAAACTTTATATTTGTTAAATATTTAAAATAAATTATTGCTTTATTTATAAAGATATAGCAATTTAATAATTTAATTCTTTGTTTACAAAATTCTCTTTTTCGATTTATTATTTTTGTATAAATTTTTCTTTATTAAGCTTGTGTTATAACAAATTTAGAGCGATAATTACAAAATACTAAATATAGACAATCTCTTACAAAAGAAACTTCTCAATCTTTATTAAAAAATTAAAATCAAAGATAAGAATTATTATTTACGTTAATAAGAAAATCTTATAAAGAGCAATAGCTTGTATTTGCTAAACAAGATACAAGTCAAAATTCGATAATATTAATATATTTTTTTTGTAATTAAAAATCGACTCTTTTGACTAAATTATTTTAAGCACAAAATTAACAAACATTATTGTAGCAATTATAAATATTGTAGCGTTAAACTTTTTAAACTTAAACTTAAATTAAATTGCAAAAAACAATTATTTGATCTATAAAAGACAATTTAATTATTAAAAATTATATTTATATTTAAGTAGTTAACATTTTACTTTAATATAATAAAATTACTAGCAATAAGAGAAAAAAATGTTTAAAAAATCTTCGAAATATAGTTTTAGATATTTTAGAAATAATCAAAAATTAAACGCAAAATTTGTAACAAACAATTAATAAAAACGCTCAAGTACTAATAAGTAATTTATTATAGCAAGAATTAAAAAACGCAATACAAGAAATTGATTAAAACAAGAAATTACAAATTTAAAATAATTAAATTTAACTTTGCAAGCTATAATTATTAAAGATTGCAAATATATTGTTTAAAAATATAGATTAATTAATTATTAAAGCAATGTTGTAAATAGCAAAGAAGCATTAAGATTTATAGAGAATTTTAAAGAAATTAAATCGAGTTGTGTACAATCGACTTAAATATTATACTATAAGATCGAAATATATTGCTAACTATATAATTGACAATTACAACAAAATAAATATTAAAAAGTTCAAAAATATAATAGCATCTATTAAACAAAAGCTTTTAAAAATTGAAATAAAAGATTATTTTTAAAAATATAATTTAATAAAAATCTTAAACGCAAAGTTAAAAAAAACTTGTCGAACAAAAGTTCAAATAATTTTGTTTTTTTTGTAAAAGATACAAAGAGAATACGAATTTAAAGCAACAAACAAAAAGAATCTAAATTGTTAATTTTTTAATTAAAATTAAAGTCGAAGTTTAAAAATAACAAAACTTATAAAAAACAAAGCAAAAGAAAAAACTAAAATTTAAATTCTTTTAAAGAAGCTTTTTCTTTGTTATTACGATTGCAAGATTTAATATTAAGATTGCTTTTATTAAATCTTAAATTATTTAAAGTCGTCAATATAACAAAATTACGTATTTTAATTACTAAAATCGCAAAAATCTTTCTAGAGACAATAGCTATCTTTATTTTAACAAACAAGAAGAACAACGCAAAGAATTATTTATATATAAAAGTAAGCATAGATTTGCGATATTAAATTAACTATTATTTAACAATATTAATTAAAGTCTTTTAACTAACTAAACTAACTATATCAATAAAGAAGCAAAAAGAAAATCTAATTATAATTATATTAAAATTGATTGTTTGTATAGCTTATTAAAGAAAGCTAGAATTTCTATTAAGAATAAATCGAATTTTTAATAATTAAATTAAGAGACAAATAATTTAATGTTACAAGAAATAAAACAATTTCTTAGTATTTATAAAACAAAATAAATTGAACTTTAAATTTAGCGTTTGTTTGTTTGTTTTTAAAGATTCTTTAAAACAATACGTTTATAAGAGAGAAAAACTAATCTTTTTATTTAACAATTTTTAATAAATTGATGTTTAACTTTAAATAATAGACAATACTAATTTAGCAAAATGAAATTAATATAGAATAATTATTTGTTAAAATTGATTTGTTTATTTGATTGTTAATTCGAAGTACTAAATATAGTCGCAACTTCAAGACAAATTGCAAATAATATTATATTATTAACAAAAAAACAACAATTAACAAAAAAAATAACTTCTTAATTGTTTATTCTCTATATTGCAAATAATAATGCAAATAAATTTAGATTTTTATATAATATATATGCTTTTACGAGACGATTACAAGTATAAATTGTTAATAATATCTTATTTGTTAGTCTTTAATAAATATAAAAAATAAACGTTAAAACGTTACTTTAATTTCAATATAAATCAAAACGTTTATTAAGAGTCTTAGCAATTATAGTTGATTGTTTTTTTTATTGCACAAAATAATTTGTCTTGCAAGAAATATTTGCTAGATAATTTTTATAATTAAATCGACATATAATTACAAAGAGCAATAAAAAAAGAATAGCAAAACAAAGAAATACTAGAAACTAAATTAACAAAGAAGAATTTACTAGAATAAAAATTGTATTAAACAAATGTGTTTTGTTAATTTAAAGACATACAAATTGCGTAATCTTAAATCTTTTATTGCAAGTTAAAAATCAAAATTAATACAAAAATTAAAATGTTTTTTATTTACGTAACTCTATTAAAAGATAAAGAAACTTTAAAGAATTTTTGAATAAATATAAGAAGCAATATTGTTGCAACTTATTAAGACTTAACTTTGTTAAATTTATTTTTAATTAATATATCTTATTGTTTTAAAGTTGCTATTAACTTCTCTTTTATATTTAATATTAGAAATATTATTATAAAATATACGCTCTAAAACTTAACAAAAGTAATAAAGAAATTAAGAATATTGTTCGAAGATATAAAGAAATTTAATTATTTAATAAAGCAAACTCGAAAACGTGCAATACGTTATATAAAATTAATATAAAGAAAAATTTAAAAAATAAAGAGTAAAGTATTTAAATTTTATTTGTAGATGCAATTTATAATGTCTAGAGACTTTAAAATACTTAATATTTATTAATTTAATATTTAAAATAATTTAGATTCTTATTTAATTAATTATAAAAAAAAAAAAAATTTAAGTCTTTAATTGTTTGTTTTAGCAAAAAAAAAAAAAAATTGTTATTTCGATTTGAAACAAAAAAAAAACGTTATAAATTAAAACTAAGTTAATAATTTAAATTAAATATCTCAAAACTAAAAATAATTTCTAGAATTATATATTTATTTTTTGTCTTAAAGAGTTTAACGTAAATACAACAACAATAACTTATTTTATTATTGTTACTTTTTTTTTAAACTAATTTTTTAAATTTATGTTAAAGAAGTTTATTACTATTGTTATTGTCTTTAAAAGATAGACAAAACTTACAATAATTAACTTTATTAAATACTTAGTTTCGATCAAATAATTTTTTCAATTTTAAAAGAAGCTTTATGCGAATTGATTTATTACGTTCTTTACGTAATCGATTCAAGTAACAAGAAAAACAAAAGATTTAGTTTAACAATCTTAAAAAAATAAGAGCAATTTTCTTATTTTTTTATTACAATTTTTGTACAAACAAAAACAAAAGTTTTTTGATTCAATAATTAAGAGACAATTACTAAAAGAAAGAAGATTATATATAGTTAAGTAATCAAATAATATTAGACTATAAACTTAAGAATGCTTGTTATCAATATTAGCAATCTATTTGCAATATATATGCGATCTCTCTTATTTAGATCTTAGAATCTTAGCTATTTAATATACTATTAAACTATATAGTGCGATTTATGCATACATTGCGATAAGTCTTTGTTGTTATAGTTGTCTACTAACTAGAATCCTATTCCTATCTCGTTACAATATATAAATATAAATTATTCTATTTATTAAATTTTTAATTAGAAGACGTCTTAAATATTTAATAAGATTTTGTTATATCAAAATATTAATAATAAAAGTTAATAACAAAGTTAAAGCAACTATTAGTTATAAAATAGTTTAATTATTTAGATTTATTGTTGTAATTTGTGTAATTTGTAAAAAGAATTTAATATTGTAGCATTTTGCATTTGTAATTAGTAACAATTAGATTTAAATTTATATTATTGTTATTTTTGCGTATATTGTATTGTAATATCTTGACATCTTTAACGTAATAATCGAAATTGTCGTCGATATTGTTAATAATATTAACAAATAACAAAAACTTAATTTATTAATTTAATAAAGATTTGCTTTTGTTAAGATACAAAAGTTATAAATAAAATACTAAATAAATTTTTATTAATTCGAGTAGTTTTAATTTGTAAATATAATTATTAATTGCTTAAATAATCTTATAGAAGTTTACATTTTTATGCTTTAAAAACTTGCATAATTAAGTTGTTTTAATATTTTAAATATCGAACATAATTTAATTATTAATTTTGAATTTCGAAATTGCAACGCGTTTGCGATTAGTAAATTTTATTTATTTAACTTAAGTTTAAACAAGTTTTTGATAAAGAAAGTTTCGCAAAATCTTGATTTTTTTAATAATCTTGTTAATGTTTTTTATGTTGCGACAAACTTCGAACGTAATATTGTTAAAAAAGATTATAAATAATTTTAAATCTAATTGTAACAAATAGTTTTTAATAATAAAGAAGAATAATAAATTAGTAGATTTGCTAGTATAATTGTTTGCAACAAATTTAACAATAACAAAATAATTAATTTAGTTATTCTAATTGTATTATACGTACGTTCGAAGATATTACTTAAAAACAATATTAATATTTTTAATTTAATTGTTTGTTTCTAAATAAAATGCAATTAATAATTTAGATTTAATTTCTAATCTTTTGTAAAAATGTTGTTAGAAATAAGCGATAAATTAAATGTCTTTGTCGAAAATAACAATAACTAAAAGGCTCTTAATGCGTCAAACAAAATCGATAAAGATTTAAACAACAATTTTAACTTTTAAAGAGTTTATAAGTATAAACTTTTTATCTTTAAATAGTTTATTAATTATTATTAAGATATACTAAAAGATCTTTTCTTTATAACAATATAACAACAAAGAGATAATAAAATTGCAAAATATGTTTTGCTAATAACAATTTAAAATAGATAAAAACTTTAATAGATTATACTTATATTTGCGATATAATTTAACATATTTATAAATCAAATAGCTTTTAACGTATTTTTTGACGTCTAAATATAATGTAAATTAATAATAGTAACATTATATTTTTTTAAAAGTAATTGTTCGATCTAAGTGCTTAGCGTTTAACAATTTATACTAGAATTTAATTGCTTCGATTCGAAGAATATTATTTGTACTTTAAGATATATATATTTTGTTTCGAACAAATAAATACTTAGTATTAATTGTTAAATATTTAATTATTATATAATTTTTAAATATTAGCTTAATTATTTTGCAAAAAATAATTAAAATTTTTTGTTTATTAGCTTCTTTAATTTAAATAATTTGTTTTATCTTTTTATTATGCAAATATATTTTTAATATTTGTTAAATAAAAACTTCGAAATTAAGTTTTGTTTTAAATTTCTTCTTTTTTATTAAATTAATTGCAATAATAAACAAGAGTTAAATTATAAAAGAAATTGCAAATATAAATAAATAAATTGTAGACAAAGCAAATATATTAAAAAAAAAAAAATTAATAATTAAAAACAACAAAACTATAAATTAAAAAATTGTAAATATAACAATAACAAACAATAAAACTAAAAAAAAAGATTTAGCGAAATAAAGTTTGCTTTGTTAAAGTAATACAAGTATTGCAAACAATAAAAACGTAAATAATTCTATATCTTTGTTAGTTATTAACAAAATTTAAGTAAACTTTTTGCAAATTTTTGCGATTCTTTTGTTAGCAATTAGTTTAAATTCGATAAAGTTTCGAAGCAAACAAATTAACTTTATTATTAAATTATAAATAATACTTAATAATAGCAAAATTAATAAAATAGTTTTAACTATATCTAGTTTTAAATTGTGTTATTTAAGAATTATTTATTGTTAAAACTAATTGCGAAAATTGTTTTTGTTAAAGAGCAAATCTTGTAATTGTTTGATTAAATTATTTAGCTTTGCGTTTAACATATTTAGTTAATAAATAATCTTAAAATTAAATTTAAACAAAAACTTAACTTAACAAGCTTAATAACAATTAAGTTGCTTAATAGTTATAAAATGCTTTAAATTGCAATAATTAATAATAATTTTAATAGATTGCTTAATAAATATATTAATATACTTTAAATATTACTTTTTAAAAGTGCGAACAATAATTAACAATTTTTTATTGTAGATTTCGTAATTGCACTTTATAAACAATATAATTTTAAATATATAAATTATTAAATAAAGCAATTTATTTAAATTTATTTACAAGAATATAATAATAATTACAAAGTTAAAGATATCGCTTTCGATTTAAATTTTTAAATTAAAATTAAAATAATATAAGATAAATTAATCGATAAAGATTTGCTTAAAAGCTTTAAACGCAAAATTTTTAAAATTGTTAAATTATTATAAAAAATTAAGATTCTTGTTTTTAAATTTACTAAACGCTAACAAAGATTTAACTAAATTCAAATAATTATAAATAAATTGTTAATAAAAATTAACAAAGTTTAAAAAGATTTGTACGTTGTATACGCAAATAAAAGCTTTTTACTTAAAAATGCATTTAATCTTCTTAGAGTTTATTCGAATTTTCTTAATAATAATAATTAAATCTAGATATTTAATTTGCTTAATAAAGAAGATATATTTATTAATATTTAAATAAAGATTTGCGTTATAAAGTTTAGCGAGAACTTTATTTATATAATTTTTATATTTTGTCTTAATATTATTGTAGATTAAAATATTATTTATATAAATAATGCAAAAATTGTTTAGATAAAAATTAAAAGTTTTATTAATAAAAAATTAGAACGTAATTAAAGTATTATACAACTTAAAAGATATTACGACATACTTAAACAAATTGTAACAAATAATAAAAACTATTTTGTATTTGTTATTAAAATATATTTGAATCTTGTTAAAAACAACAATAATATTAAATTTATTATAATACTTAATTTTGCATAATTGTTGCAAAATCTCTTAAATTAACAATAAAATATTGCGATTCTTAATTGTTAAAGCGTTAAAATCTTTATAGTTTACGCAAATGCGCAAATCTTTATTAAGCTTCTTAATTATAAGAGTAAAAGCAATATATTATAAGATATTATTGCAAATTTGATTTTTGCTTTTTATATTATTCAAGTAGACTTTAATAATTTTTTCTTTTTAATAAGAGATATTATAGATTTTCTTAATCGAAGAAGTTGCTTTTAGAATAAAATTAATAGCATAATTAATACTTTTATTTAATAACAACTTATTAGCTTCTTGTAAATTAAAAAACTTAACTTAATATTTAAATTTCAAATAAATTTGCTTCTTTAATTGCTTTAAATTTGTTACAATTATCGTACTTTCCTTCTAGACAGGATATTCTTTTCTTGCTTGGCAGGGTATTCCTTTCGTGCTTGGCAAGATATTTCTTGACACAATAGTATTTAGATCTAAAGGACTTTCCTCTTTCTAGCTAGCAATACAATTATAATTTCTATTATTAGTGTCCTCTTTTTAGTGCGTTTTCGCATTATTTGGTAGCTTTAAAGAACTAGTAGTTAATTTTCGTATTAATTGCAATTAGAGGAATTTCTTTATCTAAAAGAAAATTTCTTATTAGAAAGAAATATAAATATCTTGTCAATATTTTGAATAAGATTTGTCTTATATCTTTTATTATTTAGTCTTTTCTCTACAAAAGATATTTTTTGTACAATAAAAGATCTTTTATTAGATAGCAATTCTAGCATTATTATTAAAATTTACAAATAAAGTTATCGAACTTGTTTAAAAACTCAACAAATTTCTAGTAAAAATTAGCAAATTATTGTCGAAACAATCGAAGAAGTTCTTGTTTATTTTGTAGAGTATCTTGAACAACACTTTTAAGTTAGTAGCTTTTTATACAATAATTAAAACTAGTAAGCGTTTAAAGTTTGTTAAGTTGTTCTATTATTTATTAGATTAAATTGTAGATCGATCAATTTTTATAAAAGCAATAAAGACTTTTGTAATAAACATAGAAGTCTATTAACAAACTTCGATTTACTTCAATTTTTTTTCTTCTTTATAGACAAGAAAGTTAGAGAATTTATTTAAGAAAAAAAGCATTTTGCAAAGCTTAAAATCTTTAGCTTTATATATTGCAACACAATTTTAAGAAGTCGACAATACTTTTATATTAAAAAAAAATTAACGCTTGTTTGATTTTTTTATATTTATTTTATCGATCTTTTTTATTTTATCTATATAGAAGACTTTTTTTAATTTTTGAAACAAGTCTATATTTTCTTTTACGCAAACAACTTCTTAATTAAGTTTTTTCAAAGTTCGTATTATCGATGTTTTAAAAAAGAAAAGACAAGAAACAAGCAAAACGTTTAAGAACAATTAAGAAAAAGATATTTTATTTCTTCGAATAAATATATTACAAGCGATAACGTCAATAATAGCAAAAAACGAAGATCTATTAAACAATCTCGCTATATAAGAGCTTATTAATTAAGCGATAACTAAAATATTGGCAAACTACAATATTTAATTGAGCAAATTGTTTTTGTTTGTTGATCTTTTAAGTTTAATTGATTCTACTAATTAGCAAGACCTTTTAAAATAGTAAAGTTCTTCAAAATTATTCGAACTAGTTAATAATAATATCTTAGAAGACAACGTTATGTTTTAGATCTTTAATTTAAACTATTTTTATTTAGATCTTAAAAAATTCTATAACAAGAACAATATTGTTACTATCGAAAAGAAAATTATTTATTGAGAAATATATACTTTTTGTCGCAAAATAGGCAACTATATTACTATTGTTAAGAAAAAGAAGATTAGAAATTATATATCTATATACTTTTAAAATAATGTATTGTACTAGTAATTAAATAATCTTACTTAAAATAAAAAAAATACAATAACAATTTTGTTTAATAGATTAGATTGTATTTTTTGTTATTTAAAGAAGCAATTTAAAATCTTTATGTTAACAATTTAAAATAAATTAAATTAAGAAATCTTTTTTGTAAAGAATTCGCAAAACAAAAAAGAGTTATACGCGTATATACAAAATATAAAATTGTACGCTATATAAGCAAATCTAAGTAAAAATCTAATCAAAATAACTTAAGTTTAAAATTACTTATTTTTAGAGTTTTAAATAATTATATTGTTGCTAATAGCGAATATTTTAATTTAGAAATTCGACAAACTAATAACGAATTAAAAAAAAATATAATAGCAAATCGTTTTATTCTAAAAAAAGAATAAGAAACAAAGTAAAAAAGAAAGTCGATCTTTAAATAGATCGAAGAATAGATTAAAAAATTATAAAGAATCTTATTATAATTGTTTGCAAATACAAACAAATAAAAGAACTTTTATAGATTGTTTTTTCTTCAATTGCTATTTAAAACAAAAACAAGAAAATTTTTGTTCAAATTATTAAAGATTTTACTTTTTTTTGTATTAGCAAAATTTCTTATTTTATTAATTAAGTTTTTTTTTGTTGCAACAAAACTTTCTCTATTAAGAAAAAAACTAGAATTTTTCTTCTATTAATAGCAAGATAGAAGCTTATACAAATTAGCAAAACACAAATATATTTAAATCGAATTTAGTTTAAACTTATCTAAATTAATTAAATGCTCAAAATATTTAAGATTAAAAGTTTGTCTTATCTTTAACAAAACAATTGCTAATAATTATTGTTAATAATATTAATTTCTACTAGAATAGATTATACAATCTAAATAGAGTTTCTATTGTAAAAAGAGAATACAATAGATTCTCGCTCTATTATAAAACAAATAGCGCAAATTTCTCTTTCTAGATCTTAGATTCGCAAATAATATATTAACAAATTTAATTATACTTCAATAATTAAAACAACAATTAGAATTAGCAAGTTAAAGAAAAAGCAAAAACATATTACAATTACGCATTAGCAAATAGCGAAATAGCGTATTTTTAAAATTGTAAAACTAATCTTTGTAACAAGATTTCCAATAAAAAGAAAAATAATAACAAAAAGAATAACAAAAATATTAATAGTTTCTTTATCAATATAACATACTATGTCTCTTTACAAAAAAACGTTACTAAAAAATTAATTTGTTAACAATATTAAAATACTTTTAATTCTAGAAACAAGCTCTATATTTACGTGCAATTATACAAAAAAAAAATTAACAAAAGCGTTTAAAATTTATTTTTAATAATTTTCGATAATATTAGTTTTCGAAACTTGCTTTGTCAAATATAATTGCGCAAAAAATAATAGTCTTTTTAACAATATCTTTCAAAGAAGACGAAATAATATTTAGAGCGTAGTATTATATTATAGCAATAGTCAAATATAGCATTAGCAATCTATCAAGTCTCTTTTATATAGATTTTAGCTATAGTATGTTTATAATAGATTGCGCTTTTGTTAAAGCAAAGATATTTAATATAAAGATTAGAAAATGCCTTCTAATTTTATTAAGAGACATCAATATTGCAAAATATATTTCGAATAAATAATTCTTAGTAAACATCTATTTGAAGAATAAGAACAAAGACAACAACAAAGTAATTGCTTATATTTGTTACAAAGTTTATTTAATAAATAATCTTAAAACAAATTTTTTTATAGATATAAACATTCTAGAATTGAAACAAATAATTATAGATATATTAAATCGAAAACTAAGATTTGAATCTTATAAAAGAGTTGCAATATCTTGCAAAGTAAAAATTAAAAACAACGTTCGAATTTGTTAAACAATTTGCACAACAAAAAAAAAAAAATTTACGAAATTAACAACAAAGATTGCTATAATACTAAAAGAAAAAAATAAATTTTTTAAATATAATTTTCTTTTCGAGTTTATAATATTAGAAACGTATATTTATTTTATAAATACGAATTTTTAATTTATTAATTTTTGCAACAATAAAGAAGTTTTACTAGAATTAAATAATTGTTGTTGTATAAAATATATCGTGAAATACAAAGATAAAAAATATTATATTGTAAAGAAAAAAAATTACTTTTTTGCGACAATTTTTCTCTTCGAAGATTATTTAATTTTGTCAAAGTTAAATCTTGCTAAAATACGTTTCTCTCAAAAGATTATTTTAAAGAAAATAGAAACTTAGTTAAAAAACAATATTATTATTTATAATTTATACAACAAAATTGCAAAATATATTAAGATTGTTAATCGTTATTTAAGAATTTAGAAAAATATTAACAATACAATAAATTTGTCTTTTAAAAAGTATATAGAGATCTCTATAGTAACTAATTGACAAATTATTGTTAACGCGAAATTAGCGCACAAAGTTTATTTATTAAATTAAGAATTAAAAATCTTAATTGATAAAAAGTTCGACAAAATATATACGTAAAAAAGATTAAAATAGTTTAGAAATTTTACGCTCTTTGAATTTTTTGTCTTTGTAATGTAAAAAATCGTATATATTAACTTAAACAAAAAGTTTATTTAGAAAGACAAAATAGTAATAGATATTTAAGATCTAAACGCTATTAATATTACAAATTTGTATTCTTTGCTATTGCAAAGAAATATAATAATCAAATTACAAAATTGCTCTTATATTATTGTCGTAAACAACAATAGTTAATTTTATTAATTTCTAGTTAAAAAAAAGTATTAAGATCGTTTTATAATTATTTTTTACAAAAAAAAAGAGCAATCGAACGTTGCTCTTATAGACTTCAAAGAATCAATATTATATATTCAAAATAAAATAGACAAATTTCTTAGACTTTATCGCAATTTCTACAAGTATTATATCGACAATATTGTAATTTTTTTACGTAGTATTAACAAGCATTTAACACATCTTAAAATTATTTTTGCTTTGTTTTTTTAAATAAGAATCTCGTTAAAATCTAAGAAGTTATATATCGAATATTTATTTGTAATATTGCTAGAACAACGTGTCGACAATTTAGATTTTTAAATTTTCGCAAAAAAGCTTGTTGCATTAAAGAAACTTAGTTTCTTTAAAACTTTAAAAAACTTAAAGATTTATCTAAAAATAATATATTAATTTCGACTAAAAATTGTTTACTATACTTAGATAGCAAAAGTTTTGCAAAATCTTAAAACAACTTTGCTAAAGAAATCTTCAATTAAGAATAAAAAAATTTGGACACAATATTGTAAAAATATTAATATTAAGTTTATTAATATCGAACTTTAAAGCTTTGCTATACTTTAACAACAATTTATTAAAAAAAAAATATTGCATTATTATAATTTTAAGCGATAAATATTTATAGACGTTAACAAATTTAAGAAATACAAATTTAGAATTTATATTTATTATATAAGAGAAAATACTATTATAAATTTCTTTTAGACAATTGATATTTAAACGATTTTATATCTTTTTAAGATACTAAACAACGTCGAAAAGAGATATTGATTAACAAAGCTAGAAGTTGTCGCTCTTGTATAGATATTAAAAAAAATTTGTTATATACTTAACTATATATTGAAAAAATTAATTGTAATTTTTATTAATTACTTTGCTATAATAGATATAGCAAAACAAATTAAATTGTTTTTCTCTTCTTTAAATTGTATAAATTTGCGTTTTATTTGTGTCTTTTAATATATTTTTTAGTTCTCGCTTAATATACGCTAGAAGACAAGAAAAATTAATATTGTCTTAAACATTCTTTTTAGATTGCTTAAAAATAATTATTCTAAAAATAATTTTAAGAGCGAAGAAATTCTTGACAAAATCGTCGCTTATTATATAACTTTAATTGAAATAACTTCAATTTTTAAAAAAAATTTGACAAAGATTTATAAAATTAATAAAAAGTAGTTTAAAATCTACAAAATGCTTCTTAGTTAACGCAAAAAAAATTATAATAATTAACGAAAAATTTAAAGCTATTCTATTAACTTAAGACAAATTTTGAAAAAACAAAAATTTGCTATTATTATTTTGGCAAAAGTTTTAACTTTAACAAAAACTTAAACTATAATTTCGATACTTAATACAAATTTAACAAAGTCGAAAATAATAAAACAACAATTTGTTATTATAATTTTAACAACTTCAACAATATTAAAGAATTTCGAGAAGATTGCTACTTTAAAAAAGCTAATAACATTAAAGAAATCAACTAAGTTAGAAGAAACTAAAATAAAAGACATTTAATTTATGCTAAGAAAAGAACTTATTTACTTTTAAGACAAAAAGAACGAACAATTAAAATTGTATATTTTTAAAATTATAGAAGCGAGAATTTTTAAGCTATTGTATAATGCATAAGCGCACAAAGAATTCTTACGCATCTATAATAAAATTATAGCTAGTTATTATATAAGAAATTTAATCAAGCAATTAAAAAGATATTTAAAATATTGTTTATTATATTAGCTTAACAATACAATTAGATATTGCTTATACAAATAGCTAAAGTCTATTATTATTAAGTTAAAGATATTTTATACTATTATTATCGATTTTATTCTTGCGCTTTTTAAGCTATCAAACAAGTACAATTCTTTTATATCGATAATAGACAAATTCTTTAAACGAATTACGACAATAACTAAGAAAACAACTTTCTTAATTAAGAAATAAACAATTAAGCTTATTGATATTTTCGCGAACTAAAACTTATCTTCAAGTATTATTTTTAATAGAAACAATAAATTCTTGTCTAGTTTATAAAGAGCAATATTCTATTTTTTGAAAATTAATCTACTTTATTCTATCGTCTATTATCTACAATTTAACAATTAATCGAAACAATTTAATCAAATTATAGAAATAGTTTTGCAATATTATTTTATCTTAAATTCTAAAATAAACTAAAAGCGTTTCGCGATTAAGCTTTAAGACATTCTTAACAATTTCAAAAATATCTTGACAAAAAAATTCTTAAACAAACTTATTTATAAGAAAGTTCTTTGTAAAGAATTGTCTATATTCGATTTTTATTAATAGAATATTAATTACGTTGCTAAGTAAGAAAGAAATTAAAACAAAGTCGCGACATTAATAGCTTTTGCAAGCGCAAAAATAAAGTTGCACTATAATAGTTATTATTAATTACTTGCTTTAAGAAAGAGAAATAAGATTTTTCTAAAATTATATTTAAAATACAAGATCTTAAAACTAAAGAATCTTAAATTCTTTAATTAAAGAGCAAAACTATTTAAGATTTTAGAAGTATACAATTATTTTGCTTTTAAATTGAAGTTACTTTTAAACTAAAAAATATATCTAATTGTTTCTATTGTTATATTAAAGTTTGTCTTAAAAGAGAGTAATTTATACGCAAAAAAAATCGATGCAAATGCGTCTTTAGTAAAAAAAAACAAAGATACAAATAATAACTATAAGATTTAATAATTACTAAATAAATATATAACATTACAAGAACGCGATACTTGTAGAAAAAAAATAGTTTAGTATTTTATTAAGTAGAAGAGCTAAAGTTCTATCTACAATATTTAATATAATAAGACAAATTTAATCAAAGCACAAGATTTTATTAACAATTATCTTAATATCTATAGTGCGCAATTTATTAAAAAGTATTAAGTTAAAAGAATCTAAAGAATATATTTAAATTAAAACAATAAATAGATTAGATTAAGTGTGCATTTGTTTGTTTACAAAACTAGCATTAAGAATATTTGATTTATTTCTCTTATTATTGTATTTCCTTTCTATTATAATATTTCTTTTAACAAAATTATTAAGAAAATGTCTTTTGTTGCATTTGATATAGCATTACATTATTTGTTAGAAAAAAAAATACAAGTTCGACAACTTACAAAGTAGATTACAACAATAAAAAAGAAGAAGCAAGCAAATAGACTCAAAAGACGTCTTTATAATTTAATATTGTGCGACAAGTATATTCTAATTTATGTTGAGACAATCTACGCAACAAAGCTTCGAAATCGCACAATTTTAAATTTAAATTTAGAAGACAATTCGCAAGATTTAATAACTATTAAAGCTATTACGTTTGCTACAAAACTAGAAATAGTATTAGAAGTTTTTTAATAATAGAATACTATATTAATAAGAGCTATTATAATCTATTATTTATCTTATTACGACAAAGACTTGCTAAAGAACAAATTACTTAATATAATTTATTAGCAATTCGACAAGATCTAAGAAATCTTTGTTAAAATAATAGAAAAAAAGACTTTACAAGTTCTAGATTTTTCGAATTTGATTTTATACTTAAGAAAGAAATTAATTGTTACTTTGATTCTTAATAAGTATAGATCTAGATTATTGTTATTAATAAAGAGAAAGTTTACTTAACAAAATTGTGCAATTATTAAGAATTGCTACTTGAAGACAATTATAAACAACTATTAATGCGTTTTTGACTTAATAGAACAAGACAAATATTTAAAGAATAGAATCAAAACTTTGAAAGAATTGCTTAAAATATACAAAGATGTTCGAAAAAAATTAATTTCTACATTGTTAATATTGTTTATTTATAATATAGTAACAATCGCAAAACTTCTATTCTTTTTAGTAGTTTACTTAAGAATCGAAATTACTATTTCGAACTTATTAATAATTGATTATCGAAACAAATCTACTAATTTTAAGTATCTTGTTCTTAAGACTTAAAGAAAATATTTAATATATTTTTATTTTTAGAGTTTAAGTTTATCTAAGATTTTTAATTAAAATAACAATCTTAAACATCTTGCTTAGTTGTTATTTTAAATATATTTTAAAAAAATAAAGATAGAATCTCTTAAGTAAGAACTTATTATCTTGCTAGAAATAAATGTAGTTGCGTTATTTAAGAGATACAAAGTTGCTTTAAAAGCTTTAGCAAAACTAGTATTTTAAGATTCTCTATTTTGTCGACTAATTATATATATATATAACACGAAACTAAGAAATTGTAGAATATTAAAAGTAAATAAGAACTTTTATCTATTAATAAAAGAAGTATTTGCAATTAATGTTTTTAAGCAACTTAATAAATACAATAATATCAAATTAGTCGCAATTCTACTTTTTCTTGCGCACTACAATATAGTAGTAACAAGAATTTGTCTATTAAAATTGTTGATAACACGCGCTCTTTTTAGCGCGTCTATCGAAAGCATTTTATTTATCAAAATTATTAGCAACTTAGTATTAATATTTAAAAGAACTTACAATCTTGCGTTTGCAATTTTTAACATTTCTCTATCTTTTCTTTACATTTGCATTATACTATTAGAATTTAATTTTACAATTTTAGATTCTAATCTTAAAAACTTCAATATTGACTTTAATCTCGCAATACTAGATATGTTAACTAACAATAAGTCGCGTTCTTCCTTTTATAATGTATTGATATCGATCAAGCTTAATTCTAATAATTCTTTTATCAAATATTTTTTAAAGAGTTGCGCAATTCTATTCAATTAATAGCTTTACAAGATTTGTAACATTAAAGCAACTACACAAAAACTATACTAGCAAAAAACATTTATTAACAAAGAGATAGTAAAGATTAATATATTAAGTAACAAAAAATTAATTATGCTTATAAACTTGTCAATTTAAAAGAATTATTACGTTGTAGCATACAAGAATATCTAGCTTATTAATAATCTTTAACGCATTAAAGATAAATATAGTATTTTTGTTAAAAAAAGAAATAAAATCGCTATTAATAAATCTACGAAATTAACAATTTTTTTTAAAGATCTTGTCTTAAGACAAGAATCTAATAACAATAAAGATAACATATTTTTTAAAAACAAATTTAACAAAAAAACAACAAAAAAGAAAACAAAAAAAAGAAAATTAAAAGATAACAAAGAATTCAAAAAAGCAACAAAGAATAAAACAAAAAACAATAAGCGCAAGAATCTCGATCTAAAGAAAAAAAACGTCAAGAAAATTAAGAAAATTAAAAAGAAAATTGTCTTAATTAAGTCGAATATTTCGATATTTTCTAAAGAGAATATTTTGACGCTTGCGCTTTTAATTTTAAAAGCGAATCGCATAATTGCCATTCTAGTTGACAACTATGTTAGTATACGCAAGAATTTGCTTCGTATACAATTACTAGCTAAGATAAGCATTATTACTAGATTCTTTAAGAAAGAAACAAGAAATACAAAGAAATTATAAAATGCAATCAAAAACTTTGTAAACGCATCAATATTAGCGCTTATTTATTACTATTTGTCGTTAACTTTTATCAATTTAACAAAGATAAAAAACTTAAATTTTACTATATTTACAAATTGATTGTTGTACGTTACAATTTATTAATACAAGACAAAATATAAGACTTTTCTAATAGTAAAATTACATATTATTGAGAAAGTTGTAAGCGAAGTCTCTTTTTAATCTTAACAAAAAAATATATTATTACGAATCTTTCAATCTTGCTCTAATTGTTTTAGAAATTCTTTTTCTCTTTCTTTAGTTGTTTCAATAATTTTGTAATATTAACACTATAGATAATCTTTTTTCTAAAGAAACGTTTCAAATCTTTTGATATCTTAACAAACTTTAATACTACAAGTAATCTTTTTTAAAATAAATATATTATTACAAATTTGTCAATCTTGCTCTAGTTGTTTTAGCTCTCTCTTTATTTTAATATTATAGAGAGCACTATAATGTTTCGATTATTTTACATTTTTAAAATTCAAGTTATCTTTTTCTTACTTAAACGTATTATTACGAATCTTTTGCCAATATTATAATATAGCAATTGTCAAAATTCTTTTTAATTTATCTTTTTAACAATAGAAATCTTATTCGTTTTACGTTTATTTTTTCATTTGTCGCTATTAAGAACAATAATATAGCAAAAAAATTAGAAAGAAATATTACAATTATTGTATTTTTCTTCTAGACAAGATATTCTTTCCTTGCTTGGCAAAATATTTCTTTCGTACTTAACAAAGTATTTCTTAACACAATAGTATTTAGATCTAGAGAACTTTTCTCTTCCTAGCTAGCAATACAATTATAATTCCCATTATTAGTATCCTCTTTTTAGTGCGTTTTCGCACCAAAATTAGAAAAATCTTGTTTAAACTTTGCGTAAAACTTATTATAATTATTAAAAATAATAACTACAATATTTATTGTAACATTGTTGTCTATAATATAAATTAAATATTTATTGTTTTTCTTTAATTAATTTAGCATAATAAAATGCTTAAATAGCATAACAACTATTTTGTAGTTTTCTTTGTTAACAAACTTTAAAAATGCAAAAATATTTATTTAATAAATATTAATTTTATTATGAAACTTTGAAGACAAACATTTTAATTGCTTACGTTAATTATTAAAAATCTTTAATAATTGTTAATTTAACAAATAATGTTTTATGCAATAATTAAAATTAAATTTAAGAAATTGTGTATTATTTTTAATTTGTACGTTATACTTTTTAATTTAAAATATGCTAAAAATAATTACAAATTGTTCTAATTTAATTATTAAATATTATAAAGTATTAATATATTTATTAAGATTAATAATAACTTAAACAATATAAATAATATTAGAGACAAATTTGTTATTAATTAAGCGCAATTTGATAAAATTTTAAAGCAATATAGTAAAAAGCTTATAAAGTTTAACAAACTTTTTATTTATAAAAACTTTATTAAAGACTTTAATATTAATAAGTAGCATTGTTTTAACATAATATTTATTAAAGAACAAATAAACTTAATTTGAACAAATTTTAATATAAAAATTTAGTTGTTAGTTGTTAAGCAACTTGTTATTAATAACGTTAAAACTAAACTTAATTTTAATAAACAAAATTTTATTTTATAAATTAAATATAACTTTAAGCTTTTTTATTGTTTTTTATATAAGTATTAATTTCTATTTTAGACTATAACTTTTGTTAAGAATATTTAGTTTTTTAATTTATTAAAGTTATTTAAATTGTTATTTAAAATATTAAAGAAAGTATTTTTTCTAAGTATTGCTAATTTGAAGTTGCTAATATTATAAATTTTAAGCTTAACAAAAGCTTTATTTTTAATTTTAATTAATTTGTTTTTGCAAAAAACGTTTTTATAATACAATTTATATTTTAACTTAAAATATTTTTAATAAAAATTAAAAAACTTAATTTTGTTTTTAAGAATTTAAAATTATACTTTTATATTTTGTTTTTAGTTGCAAATAAAAATACGTATATTAAAGTTATTAATATTGCAAGCATTTGTATTAATATATTTAAAAAGCTTAAAAATATTAATATAATTATTGCGTTTATTAATGTTATTAATAAATTATATATAAATAGAAGTTCAAATAATAATTAAATAAGATTTCTTTATTTGTTAAAGTTTTAAATCGATTTTACAAATTAATTTAATAAGTTAATTTAAAATAATATAATTTGTTAAAGTAATATAGCAACTTTAAAGTCTATAGCTTAAATCTTTGTTAAATTAATATATTTTATTAGTTTCTAATATAAAGACTTTAGCTATCGTAGATATAAAGCGATTAATATATTAATTAAAGATTTTAATATTTTTTATAATAAATTTGAACAATATAATTTTAACAAAGTTACGTTGTTTTTTATTTAAATTGTCTTATTAAGTACTTAAATCTTTAAGCAAATTATTTATTATTAAATAAGAATTAATAGATTTATTAGACAAACAATACTTAATTTCTTTAAAAATATTGTTAATAATTTTAATAACAACAAAACTAAGTTTGATTTTTTTGAAAATAAAATGTTAAAAAGTACTATTAAATTTAGAAACTAATACAATAATTTATTGTTTAAACTTTTTAAAATTTCTAATAAAAATAAAAAGATCAAAAAAGTATTTATTGTTTTTTATATTTTGTAACTTCGATTTAAGATTACAAATAAAATAAATATTGTTAAGTTAATCTTTTGTTTATAAATTAAATTTATAAAAGTAATTATATTTGCTATTGCTATTAGAGTTGTAAATTACGTAAATAAACTTAATAAATATAGTTTCTTTATTTCGAAAAAAAGAAAGCTTTTGTTTTAGTTAACATATAATAGCTTTAAACAAATCGTATTAAACTAAAGCATTGTTGCGCTTTTATTAAAGATAATACATTATTTTGTTGCAAATACTTATTGTTAACTTTATTTAATTTAAATAAATTTACAAAGAATCAATTTAAATTTTTAATTAATAAATAGAATTAAAAATAATCTTTTTATTAATTTGAAATTTGACAATAATAATATTATTTTTATAAAGTAGTTAAAACTATTTTTTTATATTATTTTTGATTGCTTTCTAGAGAAATTAAGATGTTTCTTATTAACTTTTGTTAAAATTGTTAAGTTAATTAACTAGAGTGCGATGTTAATTTAACTTATTTTTGTCTTCTTTCTTAGTATATTTGTTACGAAATTAGGCAAAATTATTATCTAATAATTAATATATCAACAATTAAATTAATGTATTTAACAAATTTATGTTGTTAAACAAATGTAATTTAGTTAGTTTGTCAATTATAATTTCGTAAAAATTGAATCGAACAAATAACAAAAATTCGAATATATTATGCTTAAATAAATTAAAGTGCTCTTTAAACTCTAAATTGTCTTTAAGATTATTTTAATTTAATAAAGAATTTACAAAATAATAATTATAACAAAAAACAATATTAATATTTAATTAATCTTTATTTATTAAAAGTTTTTTAAATAACTTGCGATTTTTGCTAAAGTTAAATTTAACTTTGCTCTTTAAAGCTAATTTTTTGTTAATTATATTATAAATATAAATAAAATACAAATAATATAAATATTTGTAAACAAGAATAAAAGTTCGAAATTAAATATATTTAAGATTATATAAATGTTAAAGAACTTATATTACTTGCAAAACAAAATTTTTAATATTAAAAATAAATATTGCTTAAATTGTTGTTTTATCGCGTAACAAATTTTTTAGCATACAAAGACAAAAATGTTGTTCGAAGATAACAACAAAATTGTATTGTAATTGTTGTTCTAACAAGTTTACTAATCTTATTTTAGCAAATTTACTAGTTTTATTCTAGTAAATTTATTAAGTTGTAGCTAGAACAATTTGTCGTTTATCTTTTTTAATAAAATTACTAGAGAGTTAACAAAATTAAACATTGTTAAGTTATACGTCGATTAAGAAATATTTATTGTCGCAATTTAATTACGCTTTGCAAAGCATCTATTTTAGTAACTTTATATTTAGAATTGCTTTAGTAACTCTATATTTAAAGTTGCTTTAATAACTTTATATTTGAAGTATATTTCAAAGAAAAAAAGTTAGCAAATATAAGTATCTTTAGAGTACGATTTGCAAAGTCGTGTCTAAAGAGATAGCTAATATTATGTTAGAATTAGAGCTTTGATAACTAGTATGTAGTTAATTAACAAGAATACTAGCTATACAAAACTAACTATATATAGAAAATGGATATAAGTACTATGAGTGTCAAAACGCTAGACGTTACTCGTAGTATATTCGAGGCTAGGGGGCGAAGACTTGGAGGGTAATCGAAGGGCGAAGCCTGCCTAGCCTGGAACCGTGACAGTATTTATTTTCAAGATTGTTTTTTAGCTTTGCAATTGCTTCAAAGAGGCATTCAATACGTCGATTGCTAGTTATTCGATAATCGTATTTTTCTTGTTTAGCAATGCGATTGCGATCGCATCTTATTTAATGCTTTATGCGAATATCTTGTTTCGAAATCTTGCTTCGACCTTGGACTATCGCATAGCTTTGCGTCGTTGCGTGCTTATTTAGATTTTAAACAAGTAGATTAATTAACGTTCTTTCGTGATAGACATTGAACGACGACAAGAGTTTCATAATTGTAGATAGACGATAATGTAGAAGGTGTAGAAGATGCAGAAGGTGCAGAAGATGCAAAAGGTGAAAAAGAATGGCGACGACGACGACGATGTAAACAACGCGTGAACCTTGGAAATTACTCGATTAGACTTAGTGCGAGGGGGTGATGTTCGAACAAAGTAGGGGTGATGTTCGAGAAAAGTAGGGTGGTGTTTGGCTAGTGGTTACCTTAAAATAAGATACTTCATCTTCTCAACCCGGATCCACGTTGGAACCAACAACCACGCATTCCGACGTGCTCATTCTCTGCGAGCTACTGCGCACGCAGAGCAGATAGCGGAGCAGGCGTACTCGGCATAGTCATACTTCGAGTTGCTAGAATATAAAGAGTCCATTGCTCAGTCGTTATGCCTCCGATTCATGTCTTATCCATCTTCAAAGTCCGCAATTTGACTGTAAACCTGTTCGATATAGGGATGGAGAATAGAGCTTGGAGTTGGCTGTGTGTGAAGAGGTCGGATAGGTTATCCGTGCTGAGGCTCTGAATGGCTTGAACTCCAGTCCCAGCGGGAGGTGACATGCACAATGCCGTCTCAACCGGACATACATCTTCACTCACAGGGTCAATGGTATGAGCTCGTACTAGTAACAGGTTGAATGCCCATCCTCGAGTATCGAGCTGCAGACAATGTGGGCGAAAGAGCTTTTCTCTTTTGGTGGATGGTCCTCCAATCACTTGAAAGTCCTCGCCCTTCATGGCTACGGTACATGCTAGATCTCAGTAGTAACACGGCCCTTGTCCGAAAATCTGCCCATACTTCTGACATCGTACAATTGAGTGATCAACTCAGGGCCGGTCATCAACGTTTCTACGCTTTGCCGTTAGGTACAACATGCCCTGATTATGCAATCAGCCTGTAAATGGTGAAGGAAAGCCAGTGGGAGCAAACACTTTCTGCATCGCCTTTGTTGTGAACGGTTACTGGCAGCATCGCCTGGCTTGGCCCCACATCAGCCTCCGCGATTCTTTACTTCAGAACAACTTCAGCCTCTACGATATCAACCTCCTTACTTACTGTATCAAGTTCACCTTCGGCTTCTACACCTCAACAGTAACCATGCTACCGACGGCTTGACCGAGCGCATATTGTTATACAAGAAGTTTGAGCTCTGTTACCCAGCTACTTCTAAGTACGTCTCCTTGACCTCACATTCTCTTCCTTCAACGCTCTTCCACCGCACGCTCACTCTCGTACCAATCGAAAATTTCACATCGATGTCGGCTATCCTTACTGATTGCAACATCTCCGCCAGGTACGCGTTGAGAAGCACGCTTTAGCGTCTGTTGTGCGAACTCGGCGACCCTTACTCTTCCTTTTGTTACCTTTCAGTAAGCGAAATTCGATCTAGACTTACTTGAGGCATCATTTCTAATGATTCAGAGACACAGGTAGAAAAGTTCAAGTCATACTCACAACCAGCCACTGGGACTTCATGATGTCCTTCGAAGGCTTTCGTGAATCCAACCGGGGTGGGCGTGGACGTGGTCAGAACATCAGCAGTGACCAAGGCGCTACTTCTCCTCAGCAGAAGAAGAGGACTGCATGGAATCCTGAGTATGATAAATTTGGCCAAGAAGCACAGAAACACAAGATCTTCGTGTAAGTGCTTTGCCCGTTCGAGCAGAGATACGAGCTGACGTACTACCCTACCTATTTAGGCAAGACGGACCAAGCGAACCCTCATCAGTCGTAACCAAGCAGGAGAACGACAATATCGCGTCGAGGAAGAACCCGACTTTAGCGGCCTTAAGTCTTGAAGATGACTCTGTCCTGGCTCTCCCGCTGCGACCAGGCTACGCTACGCATCCGAAGAGAGTCTTTCTTCGAGCAAACCATTTCCCTCTCCTCCTGAACCCGAACGTCAAGATCTATAAGTACGACGCAAGTGTATTCCCGGAGGTCAAGATCTTCCGCATGAAGCAACGTATCTTTGAGCTATTGCTTACTCGAGGAAATATGCCCGAATTGACTACTCCGCCCACGTCGAATGACGAGAATTTGGTCATCACGAATCAACAACTTGACTTCGGTCGTGCTGACTCCAAGACGTATCCGATAATCTTCTATAATGCAGGCGAGAAGAAACCCAGTGTCAGCACTGAACGTCTCAAAACCTACCAAGTCAGACTAACGATTAACGGGGTGTTACAGACCGAGAAGCTGACCAAGTACATACAAGCGACTCCAACGGATGATCGTTCCACTAACATAGGCTTCGAGGAGGAGAAGGAAATCCTACACGGATTGCAGTTAGCTCTGGCGATCAATGCCAATCGGAACATTGATCTACTGTCAGCTGGTCGCAACTCCAGATTCTATCCGAAAAACGACGGCTGCTTCGACCTTGGTGGGGGTGTCATCGCCATCAAAGGTTACTACGCTAGTGTTCATACGGCAACATCTCGCCTCTTGGTGAACGCTAATGTCTGCACATCAGCGTTCTACGATCCCACGGATCTCTGGACACTGATGACAGCGCATGGGAAAACAGATTGTCGTAGCCTTGAAGTCTTCGTCAAAGGTCTTCGGGTCGAGACGAAGTACTTAAAGGGGGACGATGGCGAACCATTGATCAAAGAACGCTCTGTCTCCGGATTTTCCCATAAACCAGAGCAGCTAGTGGAGTATGGGACCGCAAGCGACATCTCCTTCGATGTGCAAAACGAGGATGGGCAACGTCAAACCTTTACAGTTGCTGAATGGTTCAAGAGACAACACCAACATTCGTCCCAGCTCGACGTCCCTATCGTGAATTTGGGAAGTAAAGAGCATCCTGCATGGACGCCGGCGGAACTCTGCTATGTTTTGCCAGGTCAGGCCTATCGGAAGAAGCTCAGCTCTGAGCAAACCAGCGATATGACTAAGTGCGGGGCGGTTATGCCCGCAAACAATGCCCGAAGAATCGTCGGTATGATGCCAAAAGTACTGGGAGTCACTCCGGGAGCAGGAAACCTCGAAGCCTACGGTATGAAATTGGTTCCGAAAATGGTCACAGTCCCAGGCTACGTTCTCAACGCTCCCAAAGTTAGCTTGTGCGGAGCCACTGGGCAATCGTCCCCTGCAGACGTACGCAAAGGTAGTTGGAACATGGCTGGCAAACGCTTCAGCGTTCCTGCGAATGTCAAGCAGTGGTCTTTCCTAAAACTGGAAAACCACGATACTCCACACACAGACCCGATCAAAAAGATTGGCAAGGACACCCTGGAAGAGTTCAGGACGACGATACAGGCATGTGGCATTTCTGGTATAAAGAATACCGAACCAGTGAACGGAGGGTTCAAGGCAATTCTTGGCCCACATAAGAGCGAAAAGACCAATGATGAGATCCTTCGAAAGGTCTTCAAAGGGATCGCCGAAAAAAACACAAAGATGCTGCTTGTTTTCCTACCAAGCAATGATGCCTACATCTACTCGAGGGTAAAACGTTGGGGCGACTTGGAGTTCGGAGTTCACACTGTGTGTTGTGTAGCATCCAAGTTGAAGCTTGGAACGCTAGATAGTGGTCGACATCGAGTCCAGTTCTTCGCTAACCTTGCGATGAAGATTAACCTGAAAGCCGGCGGTGCCAATCAAGTCTTGTCTGGAAATACCGCTGGTTCTCTACTGACTCAGGGAACTATGTTTGTGGGCATAGACGTCACCCACCCCCAACCTGGCAGCTTGGTCGGCGCGCCCTCCATCGCAGGGGTTGTAGCTAACATTGATAAACGTTTTGCCCAGTGGCCGGCTAGCATCTCCCTCCAAGAGACGGCCAAACGAGAAATGGTGCAAGGATTGAAGACGATGCTGCAGGAGCGCTTGCGTGCCTACAGCAGACACAATCAGGGCAAGCTCCCTGATAACTTGATCATCTACCGAGACGGCGTCTCCGATTCTCAGTACATGGCTGTCCTCAGAGAGGAACTGCCTCAATTGCAAAACGCTTGCAAGGAGTTGTATCCAGCTGACAGACCCCAGCCTAGAATGGCAATCATTGTTGTGGGAAAGAGACATCATACTCGATTTTTTCCCCAGACAAATTGCGACTCAGACAAACTCGGCAATCCTGTCAACGGGACACTGGTAGATCGAGCAGTCACGTTGCATCGAGGTTGGGATTTCTTTCTACAAGCACACGCCTGCATCCAGGGTACTGCAAGGCCAGCCCACTATGTCGTCATTCACAACCAGTTCAAAGAATTCGAGAATGTCAATGTTTTGCACACTGTGGTATGTCTCGTGAACCCCACTCAACTGGATGCTCTTTAGTCGCGTAGTACTCGTCTCTAACCTTCATCTCTTTGCAGACACATGACCTCTGTTACCTTTTCGGGCGTGCCAGCTCAGCCGTGTCTGTCTGCCCTCCAGCATATTACGCTGATCTCGTCTGCGAGCGAGGTCGCAATTACCTCTACAAGATCTATGTACCTGACAATATCGATGCAATCAAGAAGGTGAAGTTTGATCGCCAAAAAATGGAGTGGGATTGGAAGCATGGAGTTCATGAGGACTTGGCTGACAGCATGTGGTATATTTGAGGTGAGCCAGGATGGTAGCTGGAGGTGGCAGTGATGAGGCGGATCTGGCAGAATCATTTTCGCTAGTCCCGCATTCGGGCACTTGAATGCTTTGCAACAAGGAACAGAATCGAACAACGGTTTGCCTCGTTGCTGGTCCTTTTGAGGCGCATAAGGTCGCGTGATTGAAGGTTGCGCTCGTTGAGCGTTCACGGATATCACTCGAGCAAGGGTCTTGAGCAAAGGTCGCAGTTTCTGATAGAAAATCGGTGCTTGACTTGCGGAATGGATACTATTCTAGTGCCATTGGACGTGACACTTGATGCCATTCCAAAGTAAAGTCATTTCGCTGCACCAAATCTAGTATTGCCCAACTCCGAGATCGGGCCTAACTTCTACCGATTGCCGCGCTTCTAGCGGCTGCAAGACTGCACGATGTCCGTATGACGCTAGTCCAAAACATCGTAGCGTCCCAAAAAGGTGTTATTTTAGATGTCCCCCCGAAACGCAGCAAATGATCCCTCCAGTGAGTAAAGTGATGATGAAACCGGTCAAATAGACTAATCTCGCAAACAAACACCTTGGAAATGTCCTTTCGCACTCACTCCTCCAGGAATATCTGAAGCACCTCCTCTCCAGCTGCCACTCTGCCCAACATGGCCACAGACTATTCGTACGACGAGCAGGGAGTCTTCTTCCCCTACTTCATCTTGACTATAACCTCTATTGTGACCCTGCCCCTCTCCTACTCTCTTCTTAAACCTAGCAAAGGTATGCGCCCTGGCTATCTACCTGCGATCCAACGCTGCTGACCAGGACAATAGAATTAGAGAATACCGCTCCACGAATAAGGTCAGATTTTAAACCCCCAGACGAGAACCTAATACAAGGGCAAAAGAGGAAGCAATGGCGGCGCGAAAGAAGGCTGAAGAGGATATTCGCCGTTGCTCTAGGTTGCATCCTCATGGTTTGGATGAGCGTTTTGATAAGTACCACCAAGACGACCACGCCCAAGATATGGGATCCGTACAATATTCTGGAAATCTCGAGGTCGTCTACGGAGCAACAAATAAAGAAAAAATATCGAGACCTTTCGCGGGTCTACCACCCCGACAAAGCGCATCCGGATGAATCGAAGAACCAGACAGTTGAGGATATCAACGACTATTGGGTCGAGCTGTCGAAGGCATTCAAAGCCTTGACTGACGAGGATGTCCGGAACAACTTCATTCAGTACGGCCATCCTGATGGGAAGCAGAGCTTTAGCATCGGTATTGCCCTGCCAAAATTCATCGTCACAGAAGGAAACGGAAAATACGTCCTCCTGGTATATGGTCTACTGCTCGGGGTGCTGCTTCCCTATATTGTTGGAAAGTGGTGGTATGGTACCCAACGAATGACGAAGGAAGGAGTTCTGATCGCAAGTGCGGGCAATTTGTTCAAAGAGTACAAGGAAGATCTCACGGAGGGCGGAGTCGTCAATGCACTGAGCTGCGGCGATGAATTCAAGAACGTTCTGAACGGGAACAAAATGGACGCAGGTCTGGGAAAAATCGAACAGAGCTTGGAGGCCGAGCGTAGTGGCGAGGGTGTTGCTGGTCTGGCGCATGAGGACCGAAATGCGTTAGAGAAGCAGGACGGAGTACGGCGCAAGACTTTGGCTCTGCTTTGGGCTTACCTTTGTCGGATACGGCTCGACGGGTCGAAGTTGGACAACGGTGTGTAAATCTACCAGTTCGGTCGATGTATGGTCGCTGACAAAGATGCAGAGAAATTCGAAGTCGCGCCACAAGCTCTGGCGCTGAACGAATCCTTCACAGCCATCGCTCTCGCCTTTGCCAATGTCCCAGCAGTTCTTTCCACATATCACACCTCTCAGAACCTCATTCAAGCCATTCCTCCCGGTGCTTCGCCCCTTCTTCAGCTCCCTTATGTCACGCACACAATCGCAGCTGCCATCGAAGATCCGTCCTCCACCACACATCTCACCATCCAAGAATTCATGGCCATGCCGGAATATAAGCGGCGAAAACGGGCCACGGATCAGCCTAATACCCTCGATCCCGCACAATACAACGCTGCAGTTTCTGTTGCTCGGCAGCTACCGCTGCTGAAGGTCGAGAAGGCTTTCTTCAAGGTAATGGGCGAGCGTCACATTACGCCCAGCTCGCTCGTACAATTCGTCATCAAGGCCCGTGTCATTCCTCCCGGCACAGCCAAGATCCCCGAAGTAAATGAGCTTGATCTCGAAGATGTAGATCCCGACGAAGGAGACCTAGACGCACTCCACGGCCGCAAGTCGAAGAAAGCAGACAAAGCCAAGCAGCTAGAATCAGGCTCAGATAGCTCGGGTGGCCCGACATCAACAGACGATGTGGAGAAACCCTTGCAACCTCCGCTGGCATTCGCTCCCTACTTCGCGCGCGACCACTCCCCACGATGGCATGTCTTCCTCTCCGACAGCAAGCTGGGTAAGATCGCCGTCCCGCCTTTCGCCCTGACGACATTCAACAAGCCGCTGTTCACACCCCAGGGCGAACCAACATTCAATATGCAAACCTTCAAGATGCAATTCCAAGCGCCACCGCAAGCAAGCAAATATCCCTTTGTGGCACATATTATATGCGACAGTTACATCGGTATGGATTCAACGGTTGATGTCGTCCTAGACGTTGAGGATGCTGCTAGAGCGGAGGCAGTGGAGTCGGAGGATGATATTAGCGAACCTGATGAGGGTACGTAACTCGGCCGTGACCAGGCAACGGATTCTTGGTACAGTGCAACTACTAACATGTCTTGTAGATTCTCTGGCGGCACAGATGAGCGCCCTCAAGTCCGGGCAGCCGCTCGCTCCGGGCGTTGACAAGCGGCGATCGAAGAAGACAAAGGGGGAATCGAGCGAGGATGAGAGCGATACTGAAGGCGAGGCGGGGGATGATACCAGTGAGACGAATACGGTATGTTGGTTCGATCTGGTATCTGATCCCCTCTTATTATGAGACACGCTGACGCAGATATTCGATAGGATACGGACACCGATGGGGAGTAGACGACACCGGAAGGCCTGGTGAGATGAGTGTTTGGATCTTCTTGGCGTCACGAAAGGGCGTAGATCTGATCATAGCGCTTGGTGTTACAGGATCATGAAGTAGAACGGCAGACTGACTGTTCCTGGAGGGTAGGTGTAGGTTGGCCTTGTACAACAAGTGAAGAAACGTTGCATCCATCGTTGGATTGAGATCAATCGATCAAGTCAACGTTTCTGCTGCCTACTAGGATCTGAAAACCATACGTCGCAAATATGCCTCGACGCTTTGCCTCCTCCCCGTCGGTTCTCCCCATTTATGTACACGTCTATGCCATTCTTACGTCCTCACATCATAATTATACCCAGCATACAGCCATCACCACTACAGCTTCGCCCTCCTCGTCTTCTCATCCATCAACTCCAGTCCTACCGCCCTCTCCAACTCCTTCACCGCCCTATGCGTCTTCCCCAACACCACCTTCATCGTCCGCATCCCCATCTCCCTCGCCGTCTTCAGATTCTCTCCAATATCATCCAGAAACAGCACCTCCTCTGCCTTAACCCCCTCCCCACCCCTCTGCCTGTCAAACTCATCCAGCTTTTTCACCGCCAGCTCGTAGATCCGCTTATCTGGTTTCCGCATCCCTACTTCTGCAGAGGCGATGAAGACGTCGAAGTGTGTGCGCGGGTCTGAGTCTGAGGAGACGGTGGATTGGGACGCTGGGGAGGAGGAAGGGCTGGAGGGCGTGGATTGGGAGGAGGCCGGGATGGAGGGGAGGCGGTTGTAGGGATGGTTGGGAGGGAAGATGACAGTGTTGGAGAGGGCACCGAGGATGGGACGTTGCGAGGAGGGAGCAGATCGAAGTCGTAGAAGAGCGGGGAAAATATATGGGTCCGGGGTGCGGGCGTGGTCCATCATAGCCCAGAAGAGGGCCTTGCCGTCGATACTGGGGAGGGAGGGGAGCGGGGGCGTTGAGGATGGTTGGGAGGGGGTCGAGGAGGCGATGTGGTTGGTGGAGGCCGTAGCAGATGTTAAGGAGGTAAGTGTGGGCGCTGGAGCTTCTGGCGGAGGAAATGAGCTGGAGTCAGAAGGCTTCGCTACAGAGGCGGTGTTCGAGGATGACTGCGCTCCTCTGTCTTGATCCGTTGGCGCTGAGTCCGAGCTTTCGGACTTCATTGATACAGGATCCCCTAGGAGACTGGGATTCTTCATCGCCGCGTCTTTCAGCTTGCTTTTGCCCTGGGGCCTCTTGGTTTCTTTCTCTCTATCTTCTGGCCTCGGGTGCGCTCCTACATCGGTCCTCGCGCCCTTGTCCTGGTCGGTAGGTTCAGAATCTGCATTCTCCGCCTTCAATGAAACCGGATCCCCAAGTAAGCTTGGGTTCTGCATGGCAGCATCCTTCAATTTCCCATGACCCTTTCTATGGGATGTGTGGAATTCATGCCAGATTTCCTTGTTGCGGAGATCAGCGTTGAAAGCTTCGAAAAATGCGTCGTTCATCTTGATCTCTCCTCGTTCCAGCCGCTGCCATGCTCCGTTAGGGTTCGAGCGGCTGATGGCGAAGTTGACCCAGTCGGCTGTAATGCCATTCTTTTGCTCGTATTCTAAGATCGCTTGGAGGGGCGACGCAACCTTCGACTATCAGCGTTTGGGCGTTCACAACAGTAAGAAAGCATTGGGAAGCCGCGGAAAACGCTTTAGTTCGTGGGAAGACCTCGAGATCGCCATTGCAAGGAGATGTAGATCTTAGTGCCAATTGATAATGGTTGGCATCAGTGCAAGAAAGGAGAAGGAGGTACAACTCCTTCACTTGTCGTAAAGAGGAGACTTACACAGACACCTCCAATGTCGAAGAGGAGGGCTTTGGGTGCCTTGTCAGGAGCCATTGTCAGCCGCAGCAAAACTGTTCTGATGTTCCTGGAGCACCAAGATGAACTGTAAAAGGTCCTTCAGCTGGAATAAAAGAAAATTGCAGCCTTCTTTGGGTCGAGCAGAGATACGTAGAGGAGCTACTGCTTGGAACAAGTGCATGATGCTACCATCATTGTTGCCGAGGTCCAATTCTTATCGATAAGAGCGATTAAGATCTGCCCATGTGACGGGCGGGACGTGCCACGCCGGACTCGGTAAAATATCTGCCAAGCACCGTGATGCACCACAATTTCTTGCCAAAGACCAGCCATAACCACTTAATCAATTGAACCTCTTGTCCGTTTCCAGTCAGTCTCTTCAAGATGCCTCAGAACATCAATCAGGTAAGCATCTATCCATCATACTCGGTGGGTTCAAGCTTACTAAACTAAATAGCCTTCAAATCAAATACGACTTACCAACGTCTCTATGGTACGTCTAAAGAAGGGTCAGCCCCAATTACCTAAGTTCAAGCAGGGAAAGGGCCACTGAGGATATATAGGCAAAAAACGATTTGAAATAGCATGCTACAAGAACAAAGTCCTGGAATACCGCTCAGGCGTCGAAACAGATCTCGACAACGTTCTACAAATCCCAAATGTCTTCCTCTCCGTCAGCAAAGGGCAAACGGCACCCAAAGAAGATTTGGCAAAGGCATTCGGCGCCAAAACCCCGCTTAATGATATCATAGCAGAGATACTGAAGAAGGGCGAGATGCAGGTTGGAGAAAAGGAGCGAAATGCGCAGCTCGATAGGATACACAACGAGGTTATAGATCTTGTCGCCTCGAAGCTGGTGGACCCGAGAAATAAAAGGGTCTACACGGTAGGGATAATAGGAAAGGCGCTGGATCAGCTAAGCAGTCAGGGAGGGAAGCACGACGAGGGCAAAGGGAGTGGCACAGCTACGCCTTCTAACGGCGATGACTCGGAAAAAGCCAATCCAAGACCGACCTGGACGGGCGTCGTCACTACCAGATCAGCTAAGAGTCAGGCATTGGATGCCATGAAAGCGCTCATTGCGTGGCAACCTATACCTATCTCAAGAGCGAGGATGAGATTGAGGATAACGTGCGCAACGAGTATCTTAAAACAGGCAGCGAAGCCTGCGCCAGAGAAGGAAGGAGCAGAGGATGGGGCAGAAGGAGATGGAGAGAAAGGTACAGGGTCCGTGAAGGACCGGATTTTGAGCTATGTTGAACAAGTTGAGAGCCAAGACACTATGGGTTCGGATTGGGAAGTACAAGGCTTCGTGGAGCCGGGGGCATTCAAAGGTCTGAGTGAGTTCATTGGAGCGGAGACGAAGGGAAAGGGGAGGATAGAAGTTCTGGATATGGCCGTAACCCATGAAGAGAATTAGATACCCCATCGCGATTTTTGTTCCGGTTGATTCGACCATAACCGATGTTGCAGTTGCCATTTTTAAAGAACACGCGATCCTGCAATGTGTGCAGTCGATACTCTTGCTGGATGATGTCGCCATTTAACATAGTAAAATTTCCAATATGTTGGTTTTCAGACTTTGTCGTATTGCTAAAGCTGCTCGACTAAGCGCCCTGGCCAAATGATCTTGCATGAAAACACCAGATTGCAGCAAGCCCACCCCACTCTACCATGCCACACCGCTTAACCCTTCTTCTTCGAAACACCCACAGTCCTCCCACGGCGACCCGTAGTCTTCGAGTGTTGGCCACGAACCCGCAAGCCCCAGTAGTGCCTCAACCCACGATGTGCGCGGATCTTCTTCAGACGCTCAAGATCCTCACGTAATTTGCTGTCCATACCGTTCGCCAGCACCTGGGAGTCTTTGCCGTCGACAATGTCACGTTGACGGTTGAGAAACCATGTCGGGATCTTGTACTGGGTAGGGTTTTGAATGATGGTGACGATTCGTTCGAGTTCTTCCGAGGTAATATCACCAGCGCTAGAAAGAGACAAATCAGTATCACAGGCTGTTCCAATACAATGTTCTTCTATCGCATGAGACAATCGCTAAAGATCGAAAGAACGCACCGCTTGTTCAGGTCGACATCGGCCTTCTTACAGACCAGGTTGGAGTATCGACGGCCAACACCCTTGATCTTGGTCAAGGCGTACATGATCTTCTGCTTTCCATCGACGTTTGTGTTGAGCAGTCGAAGGATGAATTGGAAGTTCGACTTCTCTCCAGCAACGAGAGCTACCGCAGCCGTTAATGATGTCTCCGGTAGCTGTTACAAGAGAGTAGGAACGAAATACTCACACATGATGTCGGATGCTTTCCTAGTTAGATGTCGATGGCTGTGGAAGAAGATGTGCTCTTCAAATTGAAGCGGCGGAGTGCTCGTGGCACTAGCGTGTGCGCTTGCAGCCGAGTTTTCCTACTTGGGACTAGCCCGGCTGTTCACGACTTCAAACGCCAAATTTCTTCCCCAGCTTCGCAATCTATAATAGGGCGACAACTTTACTTGCATGCCTCTGAGACGATTGAAGAAGCTCTGGATTACCAGATAACTGTGTTCTGACTTTTGAGCAAGCTCAGTTCGACTGCTGGAAGCGCTGACCCGTCACCATTATCCCCCTTCCTGCAGACACTTCAGACGAGACACTGCTTGCAGAACAACAAGCATTGCCTCAATGAAATCCTTGCTCAAGTCATGGATGGTGTTATGCATCATTCGATCGCTGATTGACCGGATGTTTGTCGGCTTGCTGATGGTACACCGGGCCAGTCACACCATGCTCTGCTCTGAGTTTCAAATTGCCGAGCATGAATCTCAAAGCTCTATGGATGCTTTGCTGACGCTATGGTCCGCCAAGCGATTCTTCAGACGATACGTTGGGCAAATGTTTTCTTCGCAGGTCTATGGCATGATCGCGGCAACTTGTCGAATGCTGGGCGTTCTGATACAAGTGCAAGAGCCCCAGCCAAGAGGACGTCCGCTAGGACGCGCGTTGCTTGTTGTTCAAGGACTTGACCCTTACTGAGCCTTTGATTGGAATAAACGGATGATCCAGGTCAAGCTCTGAGTTTACAAGCCCGTCGTCTTACGTTTCGAGCGTCGTCATGCTCTGATATCCTTCCCTTTGGCTGCCATATGAGCGTGTAATTCACCTAGAGGCTGTCAGCAAAGCTTCATGCGTTTGTGTCGAGTTCCAAAAAGCTGACCCAATTGCTACTGTTGACGCCTTTAGCAAGTCCATCATGCTCGACTATATTATGAGGGCCTCTCCACCACTGTTCTTCTCTCTTCACTCCAGTCAATCATTACATTTCAAGATCCTTTAGTTCAATCCATTTTCAAATCATAACCAAAGTCACTGCTAGCCAGGACTTATACATTCTTTCCAAGCTCCGTTGCACAGAACGCTACCATCCCTTTACAACGCAGTTTCATTCAATATACACCACTTCCTCAAGATGCACGCACAGACACTCTTTCTCTTGATACTTGCTGCCGGTGTCGCCGTCCAAGCCCTCCCAGCAGCAGCCCCATTAGCTACAGTGTCGCTTTCCGAGACCATAAACGAGGCACCAGCGGTCATCCAACCAGAAATCCTTCCCCGCGAGCCCAAGCCCGAGCCAGAGGCAGAGACAGAAACAGGGGAAGGGCCAGAGCCAGCAGAGCAGGGGGTCGAAGCCCAAGCTGGTAGTGCCAACGCTGCCGTCTGTAACGGCACTGTAGCTGCCAATGGCCGGCAAGCCGCCGCCCAGGGTCAGGGAGTTAGTGGTCGGGCTGGTAAGGCCACAGCGCAGGGCAGATCTCTCCTCATGCCCCGTGACCCCACCAAGAGGGCCACTGCCGGTGGTGCGTGTGCCAACGCAGCCGGTGCTCCAGCAAACGGCACTACCGCTGCTGGCTCCGCGCAACCATCTGGGGCCGCTGCTGCTGGAAAGAAAGCAGCAGGGAAGAAAGCGAAGGCTGCGGCCAGGAAGGCCAAGGCAGCGGCTAAGAAGGCGAAGGCTGCAGCTGAGAAGAAGGCAGGAGCTGCCGCGGGCGGCAATTAAGATGTGTCAGGCACACACACTCTCTTTTTAACGATATCGACGCTCCTTCATCCACGCTCCTTCATCCACGCTCCTTTCAATGACGCGATAAACACACCGCGCGGGACAGCTGTGACCGAGACACACCACCAGCCTCGATGACGCACACGTTTTTAACGACTCGACGACCGTCTAGTGCACGGAAAAAGGGCTCATAGCATAGCATAGCATAACCACACTCAATCCACCGATTACCCCCTTTCTCTCAACCAACCCATCCGTAAAGACCGAAAAAGCACTACCCATCATCGTTGACTAAACCCTATATCCGCAAAACCTCTACTTCCACCTAATTACCCTACGTACATAACCTAGCTTACCATCTACAAACCACGCACTGACTACTCCACAGAGTTGGCCCATTCCCCACCATCACCTCCACCCTCTTCATCCAACACACCCTCATCACACCTTCGTAACCCCCTCAAGTTACTCCCCCTTCTGCGTGCGAACATTTCCGTCCGTCCCTCTGGAATCCCCATCTGCTGATGGAGCTTCGCATTGACTTCGTAGTCTCGCACGTATGCCATGGTGGCCGTGCAGTATAGCGGCTGCAGGGACGAGGAAGAAGGGACTGGCGAGCTGTAGCGGGGTAGTGTGAGCATGGAGTCATTGGCGGAGGGGAAGTAGGGCAACGGGCGGGGTCGGGGTTGAGAGCGTGGGCGGTGCGGATGGGAGGTAGGAAGGGGTTGGTGCTGAACGGGGAGGTGCGGGGGTGGGGGGGCGAGAAGATGGGGGGGGGGGGGATATTGGGGGGGGGATGTGTAGGGCTGGATAGGTGAAATTGTAGGGCTATTGAGTGGAAAGTGGAAAGTAAAGTACGCAGCGGGAAGGGAGAAGTGGGGTCGGTGGAGGGTTGTAAATGGGAAGGGTGTTTGGCGAGGAGGAAGAGGGGAGGGAGGGCAAGATCAATATCAAGGCAAGAACAGAATCGTTCTCTGGATTCTCTCAAGAAGGTGAGGATTGGGGTGGCTTGCATGCCTACCTCTTGCTCGGTGCTGTCTTGAGCCTCTACCTGGCATCCATGGTAGATATCAATCACCATTCACCGCCCACCGTGTATCTTCAACTTCCAATCACCCCACTGTTCATGTACAAGAATTGAAGAACCTCCCCAACCCCCATCCTCATCCGGCTTCATACTTCCCCAGTCACCCTGCTCCCACTTCTACGACCCCAGACCCGGCCTCGGCCGGACGATCGGCGCCGCACTCGTCTCTCATCTAGATTCATATCCCACGCGAGACCAAAACCCTCTCATCCCGACTACGCAGGCTGTGTCGCTCTCAAACTCTCATTCAGGGGCAAAGTCACACACTCCATCCTTTCATACGGCGTATCGACCCATTTGCGAAACGCACGCTTCACGCCCTCAGGCACACTCCTTCCGAGCACCACCCGACTGACAGGGACGAAAGGCCGGTCCTCGGCTGAGGCGACGAGGATGCCGTACTCCTGTGCGAATTCACAGGCGGCGCGGAAGGTATGGAGGAGGGATTTGGGATTCGAGGGAACGAGGCTGGGGAGGGTTAGCTGAGACCAAGGATGGGGGTTTCTTGAGGGGTAAAGGGGTGTGAGGAAGCTTACACATGGATCTCGAAGAAGGCATCGAGAACGTGAATGCCTTCATTTTCTAGATCCAATTGCGCAAATGGATTGATCTCGTTGATCACGGCGATCATTGCCCCGTCATCTTCGCTGGAGGGCGCACTGCCTCTCCGTCCCCATAAGAAGCCTGAGCTGGATTTGGGCCGTGGTGCCTCGACTTCGACGTTGAAAAGCCTGTTTGCATATTTATCGCATGAGCCTTTCAGCTGCCAATATCGTATTGCGTCGGGATTCGGCAGGCCTTCTTTGCCGTCCTGGAACAATTCCCAGAATGACGCGGGTTCGTGGCCATCTTCTATCTCTTCAATCTCTCCGGTGAGGCTAATGTCCATTCCAATGAGCTTCGCGCAGCCCAACTCATCAGCCCCGGAGCCAGATCCTTTCCAAAGATATACTTTGCCAGAGTGACTCGAGATTATATGCGGGAAGCCCTTGCAGAGGCTTGAAGGCGTCAAATTGACCTCGTTAAATGCGATCTGGCCAACATGGCGCCTTCCACAGAGCATGTATGTACCTTCCGAGTTTGCCGATGAGCCCGCTTTGGCACTCGAGCCTCGTCGCGTTATGACGATACCGCCGAGGGCCTGGAAGAAATTTGCCGTTTCTTTGCCTTGCTTGAGGATGATGAGCTTGCCACTGTTTTCTCTCGCAACTTTCCGGCAGAAAAGCTGTGCATTTTCCACTGCCGATGTCGGTACAGCATCACCACACCACAGGTAGACTTCTGTAGTCCGAGTGCCGGTGGCGCTGCCAAAAACATGGGTACAGAGGTAAAGATTAGCTTCGAAGAGGATGTGTTCCTGAGGCGAAGGGACAGGGAGAAGTTTGCCGTCCGCTGCTACCTCGAAGATCTGCTTCCGGAGGGTCTTTATTTTTCCAAAACCATCGTGCGAAGAGCGAGCGGAGATAATAGGCTGAGTATCGATTCTAAACTTGGTATTGCAGATCGGAGACCCCCCGAAGAAGTCTGTGAGGACACGGCTCGCCTCAGAGTTCGGCGACAAGGAGGTTTTTGATTTCCATGGTGGCGGTTGAGGTGTGAGGGTTTTGGAAGGGACTCTGCTGGCGATCAATGCTGACTTTTTGGCAGGTAGGGAGGGCGACTTAGGTGATCTAGGAGATGCGGCAGGGGAAGCTGGGAGGTTGCAAGCGAATGGAGAGGGAGCTTGAGGTTTGTCGCGAGCAGTTTCGATGCCAAGACCAATCGGCGCTTTGGATGTAGCGGGTTCTGAACCTGCTTGCTCGTGCGGTGCTACCTCGTCTTTGTGTGTTGGAAGCTTGATGGGCGATCCCACGCCGTTACGCTGGGTCGAAGGTGGTTGTTGCCACGCGACGGTGGCATCTTTCACAGAGGGTCTAGGTGCGTCGCTGTTGGTTAACAATAGGTCGATTTGCCTGGTCGGTGATAACGAAGCAGCTTCAGATGGCTTCTGCAGGTCAGGAGAATTGAGGGATCTGGCTTGAAGAGATTGTGTCGTGGATGTCGAGGGTTTCCTGGGTTTCGGTGTTTCCGTGGTCATTGTCGGCTTTTGCTTGACTTGAGGTGAGACTTTAGGTGTTCCGATGTCCTCGGTTGCTGGCTTCGAGGATTGCTGTTTCGCATCATCAGGCAAGTTAATTCGGGTGGATGGTTTGCGAGGAGAAGTTGGTTGGGACACTTTTCGATGATTATCAGAGATTTGGCCCAGAGGGCGTATTTCCGACCCCTTCAAGGTTGATTCCCTGTCACGGCCCTTCGTCGCGATATCAGGGCTTTTGATAGCGAATGGAGCCCCTGCCTTCTCGAGACGAGGCTTCTCGGCTGATATAGTAGCGCCAGGTTTGATATCAGCAGTGGTTGGTAGCCGCCGTTTCGGACCTCGTGCTCTTCCCTTTGTCATGTGGCTGAGTTGGGCGCCGCTTTCTGAACTTGAATTAATGTTGTCTGTTGGAGGTGGAGGCTTGCTGGAATCCATATCAGGCGCCCGGGTTGGACCAGTGCCATTACTCTTTGCCATGGGCGAAGGGCCCCGGGAGATCAGTCCTGCCAACGCTGCATTGAAGTTGCCTCCTAATTTGCCGTCCATTGTTGGTTCTTTTCGCGACCTCGTTGGCTCACTTGACGTCTTTCTAGGATGTAGAAGCTCTGACTCGGCTTTGGGACTATGAACACTACTTGCAGCAGAAGGCTCAAAAGGCTTCTCATTCTTGGTGGTGTTGTTTAAGCTGCTTCCAGACCTTGCCAAATCCTGTCTCTTAGCAAGAGCTTCCGGCAATGGCACGTCCTGATCTTTTGGAACACTACTACTAGCGTTTCTAATGGTAGTTGACGCTGACGGTAGTTTCATGCCTTCCTTTTGCTTGAGGATACTATCCTTGAACTCATCCTTGCGCTCGGTCTGCTTTGGTCCACCCGTGACATTGAGTCCAGCTTTGCCTCTCATGATGTTGTCCTTCAGCTCATCTGGCGCTTTGTAATTTTGGGGCTGTGTTCGCTTGAGCTTGCCAAAGACGTTCTTAAATTCAGGTTCGTCTTCAGTCTCTTTGGCGCCGGACACCTTTCGAGGTTTCAAATTGGACGTGAAGTCCTTCTTTGGAGGCGTTTCTGGCTTTCCCTTTACCGAAGGTGAACGTCTACCATTCGGCTTGTCAGGTGATAGTTTCGCCCGTGGCGATTGGGATATTGATGCGGCTTCTTTTGTTGCTGGCTCATGTTGCATAGCCTTCTCATCAGGAGGCCTTGTTTCTTGCGTAACTGATTTCGTGAACGGTAATGGCTCCAGCTCCAGCTCCAGCGCTTTGCTAGCCGCGGTCTCGTGCACGGACACTTGTGGCCGAGAGGATGGGCTTGAGCTTGGGGTTTTGGCCTTGGATTTGGAGATGCCAGCACCGAGTTCGGAGGAGAGTCCGCCAAGTGACTGTGATTTAATCAAGCCACCCATAGGCGGTGAACGCATGAAACTAGCTGTGGTGACCTCTTTGAAGTCCCTGGGTTTCCCAAGATCCACGCTACCGCGCTGTTGCTTTGCTTTATTGAGTTCACTCATCCAGCTTGGCTGTTGGGCCGGAGCTGCTTTCGGCCTAGGAGATTCGGGTTTGTTGATGGCATTCTCGAGCCAGCTCGATTTCGTTGGACTCCATCGTTTGCTCGGACTTGCGGGAGGCCCCTTCTCATCATGCGTCTCCTCTTCCATAACCCCTTGGAGCTCGGAGAAAGAATTAACTTCCCTTCGTAGTGGAGGAGCGGTCTTGCCTAAGCTATCACTAGATTGATCAAATGTTGGGGTGTTTGCACTGCCAGCGGTAGAAGGCCGCTCCTTGTCTATTTCAGCTCCAGGAGTCAGCAACCGTCGAGTTCGTGGAAGGAGGAAGTTATGAGACAAGCTATCTTCAAAGACATACCTTCAGGGGCTCGGGTGATTGTAAGATTACTATGGCTGGATCCTGGCCGCGAACTCGAGACTGGTGACGCTTCACGGCTGAAGCTTCCTCGAACATCCCTAGGTGGCCCCATGCCGCCCACTGCGGCGAGTGTTCCGTCAACCCCACTCCTGCTGCTTGCTATTGAATTGCCTCTACTGAGACCAGGACCAGCCTGTGTGCTCCACCTCTTGTTGACGCTATCCGAGCGTTTGAGCATAGCGCTTTGGACGAACCCGCCCAGACCTTTAGTGGGGGAGACCGGTCTTTCGACACGCTCAAGGGAGATGCGGCCCTGCGAAGGGGACATTGCTGGGGCTCGAACGTTGGGGTTGGACTCAGCCGATTGTGTGGTGTTTGTCTCGGACGAAGGGGTTTCGAAGCGTTGACTGCTTACTGTTGGCAATGGAGAACGTATACTTCTTGTAGACGAAAGCGACGCTGAGCTGGAGTATTTGTGTACCGAGCCTAAGCCGCCTCGAATTGAGCCTTCTGTGAGAGATTCCCAAGTCAGCAATGCTTGAGTTCGTCATTTGCCAAGTCTGAGCCCTCCAGAAAAATGCCATCTGGTGATCTTGGGCTTCTGAGGTCTTCGTCCCATTATGTGCAATACCCCGGATAATGGTCGACTCAGCCATATAATACATACCTATTGACGGCGAAGTAGAGCGCACGCTCACTGGAGGGGAAAACCTCTTCTCCGGCTCTGCCGACGTCTCCCTCGACATCCCTGGTAACCTCATCGCTTCGGCAACAGGAGAACTTTCAGGGGCAACGTCTGCCTGATTCCTCCTGAAAGCTGCCGACCCATGGCCCCGCTCCTCGGTTTGTTTGAAATAGGTAGGATCTTTCGCGCCCAGCGATCGCATGATCTCGTTCCTTGATATGGCCGTGTTATTACCAGACAACGGCTCAAGGCTCGCTCTAGGAGATCGTGCGGCGGTGTTTTCCGAAGCTGCCATCGACAGCGGTCGAGACCTTGTCGCAGCTGACCCTCGTGACGAAGGACGCTGCTGCCACGACATTGTGTTAGACCGCGCTGGAGCCATCGCAGCGCTAGGGGAGCTATGTGGGGCCATTGATGGATTCCGATGTGACTGTGTATTCTCTGGCTCTGGTCTAGCGTCTTGCTGATATGACATATTTTTCGGTGATTGGGAGCCGCGGCGAACGCGTTGTTGACTTTGTGAAGATAGTTGCGGTAGGTTGCCGGGTGAGATGCTTGGATCCTGCACAGAGGTGTCGGTGGAGTAGGGTGTGCCCGCATTGGACTTTGAGGGAGACAAGGACCGGGCGCGCTCTGAAATTCAATTAGCTCGCGTGGGAACTGCGCGGTGGAGCTTGTCGGGTGCAAACCAGCTCTCCTGGCCTCCCTCTGCTTGCGGCCCTGGAGTATCTCCTGTTCTAGCTTTCGAGTCCGCTCCTCGTCTTCCCTGTCGCGTTGATCCCCCAGTTCGCGAATCCGTTTTAAAAAGTCATTGACATCTTCCGAACCGTCGGCCTCAGTCATGATAGAGGATTGACTGGATGTGACCGGCACAGCCTACGTGAGACCTCGGTCTAGTGCAATGAGTGTTGCAAGGAAGATCAACAGGTACTACTGAAAGCGAAGCGAGGTGCATCGGCGGCGAAAGATTGTCGATCATCACCGTCAGCGAGCAGGGCCTATGGGAGCGTTGTTTCCGTCTACGGCATAAGTATGAGGTCACGAGCTCTACTCATCATTCATGGATTGCAGCTTCCGTGATGGATAGACCACCCTGTGCTCGCCGTGAATAAATATCCTCATTTCTCCATCGTGAAAAGCTGTTGAGACCGCATCTGCGGCCAAGCATTGGAGCCTTTTCGGGACTAGCACCAAACGTGGACTGTCTTGGGAGAAGCTGCAGTCGAGCAGGCTTCAATATAAGAAAAGCTTGTCCCGGGCATCCTGTACCACCCATTCGAGCCCTGCTTCGAGGTTGTTCCCTGTGATGGCGCTGCACTCGACTATGGTCCATTTGTGAGTCTTGATCGTGTCCAGTTGAAGCGCCTAGGAGGGAAGTCAGCACCATCAGTCCCGACCCGCAATGGATGGTGGAAAGCACCCTGCGTATCTCCTCGGCAGCCATACAAGCCTCGACGTCCGTCTTGTTTGAGAAGACGAGTAGACTTGCTCCCATCAAACGCTACTAGGGGTTAGAAATTCTCAGCTCCAGCTATGGACGATTTACCTCTTCAAGAAGCAGTCCCGCAAGCTCTTCGCAACAGTCTCCGATCCTCAGCCTATCTGTGGCGTCCACCACCCATATCAAGGCGTCCGTCTTCTCGAAGTAGTTCCGCCAATACGACCGGAGGGTCTTCTGACCTCCCACATCCCCTCGTTCCCTGTTAGCTGGGGGACATCGTCCGGGCGGGGGCATGGGATACATACAGATGTTGAGTTTATAGCTGTTCTCTTGCGTCAGTGTGCCGTCAATTAATCAAACCAGAGCTTGCATACCCGTTGTAGTCAATCGTCTTGATGATGAAGCCGAGCGTTGGACTGACAGTATTGACATCCTCCTTCATGATCCTCTTGACAATCGTCGTCTTTCCCGCATTGTCCAGGCCTCTGTTCCCGTCAGCTCGACCAGTCAGACGCCCAACCTCGACCTACAGCATGAGTATCCTCATCTCCTTGTCTTTGAGCCGTGCTTTCCTCAAGATTGATAGCATTTTTATTATCGTGATGAGTGACTGCTTCGCTTCGGCAAATCCTGCAAAACATAAGGCTCGCTTGCCGCTGCTTCATCTTTCTAACGCGGCTAACATAGCACCGCTCCAGTACATTGCCTTGACCTTCCAATGCCTAATGGTTTCAGTATGCACGCATCTTTCCTTGCCAAAGCACCCTCAAGCCAGTTTGGCTTACTTTGCTGAACCCAGTATCGCTCTACCAACTGACAGGGAAGCTCAATTCTCTCCGAGATCTCTCGTGTAACGCAGTTCACAAAAGCTGCCTCAGAGGCTGAAAAATATGTTTTGTGTCGCCAGATCTCTCATCTCCAGTTTGATGGTTTCAATGGGAAGCGGCTTCTGAGACAGGGTCTGTTTAAGACGCCGGATGGAACCCCTTGGGTTGCTTGACTTGAACCACTAAAGTGTCGGAAGCCGAAGACCATTCATTGATCGCATATCAGATCTTCGGGACCATGACCCTCTTCTGTAGTAAGAAAGGTTCCGAAGAGAGACGGCGAAGTCTCGATGGCCAGCATGGCACCGACAGCAGCTTCCTTAGTACGCTCACAAGAATAACCTTGAACTGTCTGTCGAAACAAGCATTGGGCATGGAGGTCAGAAAATCAAGAGCGCAATATAGTGTTAGAGCATCAGTAACTTTGCACACCAACTCTGAAGGAATTGCAGTATCTATTGGGAATTCCATTTTCGCTACGCTTAGCAACAGTCTCGGCGCTCAGACGAAGTCGCGGCGACTGTTTCCAACACACAAGCGATACATCCCCTGCCTCCAGTCTGAATTCTACCAAAGTACACTTGTCTTGTCCTGTTCACTCAACGTGAGGGAGACTCTTACCTGAAGTCTTTGCAAGCACGGTAAAGGATACTGTTCATAAGGACACAATACTGCTGTGAATCTGTCCTTTGTCAAAAGTTTCCTATACCACCTACCAAATCAAGAAACTGTATTTTCCCGTGAACGCCCTAGACAACACGCTCTTTCAGTATGTCTCCGCGCCACTAGTTGAACAAGCCTCAAGAGTCCTCGAACGGCTTTTTCCACAAATTGATCTCGACACCCACACCTCCAACGAGCTCAACATATGGCGAAGAGCCCACCTCACAACATGACCGAAGCGGCAGCCTCTGAATCAAAGCAGACCGGGGAGCATGAACCGAGAACCAAGAACCAGAGGCGCGCACGGAACAAGCAGAAGAGGAAGCTTGAGGCGCAACACGCTGCCGCTGCCGCTGCTCAAGCGGCGACTCCACTCACACAGCCTACTGCGGCGGTGCAAGAGGCTCACTTACCTATCTCTGATGGTACGTCCCTAATATGCAGCCACTGTCTTGCAGTAATCAGACTGATCATTCTGGTGGCAAAGGAGGTCCAGGAATCGCCCCAACCGTACCCGAAGTCGTTGATTGTGCGCCTTTCCATCCTATCACTCCGACTGCGAACAACATTGCCACCACTGGACCTGAGTTCAACACTCACGGTAACGTCCGTGGGTCGCCCTCGACCCGTCGCGTCGATGGAGCTCAGAATACAGCCACCGGCACGGCGACAATGGCCACCACGTCAGGAGTGGCCAAGCCCAAACGGAAGGCGTGGAAACATAGAAAGCCCAAGAAAGCCGTAATTGCAAAGGAAGCTGATCAGATCAAATTGAATGAATCTTCCGCTGCACAGCCCGAGAGCTCGAAGAATCAGACAGGCCAGCCCCGGCTGGATATCAAGAATGGTAAAGCAGAGACTGCAACGCATGCCTCGTCGAAGCCTCCTGCTTCCGAAGCAAGACCTAAAGCAGGTCGACTGGTCAATGACAATCGCACCAAGCTTGACCTTGCGGGCACGAAGCGGAAGCGGGATGGGGAGTTGCCTCCGCCGAGCAATGCAATGATCGCAGACTGGCAAGAATTCGGGCATAGTATGGGAGTTGACAAAAGGTCAGATCAACGGTGATCAAACATGGTTCCAAGCTAAACAGGTGATCAGGACGGCAACAGGAAGTGGATCTGTACGCTTGCATCAACCTACGGCGGCGGATCCGCCTCTATCGAAGGGAAAGGGGAAAGGGAAGAGGAAGGGAAAAGGAAAGGGTAAAGGGAAAGGAAAGGAAAAGGAAAAGGAAAAGGAAAAGGAAAAGGAGCTGGCGATCAAGGGGGCTGCCGACAAATGGTCGGACAGACAGCACTTGGACGAGGCACAGGGTTCGGCTCGGCTAGCCACCCTACCGACCTCGACCCTTCCCTTTCCCTTCACCACTCCCGATCCAAATCATAATCACACTCACCATCATCCCACCCCTGTCGAGACTGGAGAACTTACAACAATCACTGGAGACTCCGGCTTTCTGGTGCCGACTCAAGGCGACATGCCTGCTTCCACGAGAGGTATGATAACACCTTGCAAACCCTGCCGTCAATCACCTCCGTCCGCTGATGTGAAGTCTCCAGCTTCGTCTATTGATCGCTACAGCACACGGCCAACCCATGCTTCGCGCCAGTCTGGAGTCCATCTCGATAAGTTCGACGCACCTCCTGCTGAACGCAACACAAGAGGATTCCTGCCGCCACGCCAATCTCAAGTCAAGCAGCAGACTTCGACATCACCCACGTCAGCCTCAGCCGTTCAGCCTCGGTCCACCACGAGCATTCCAGTAGGAATCACGGAGGCTTCTAGTATCGCCGACGCGCATACCCCGCCGGTCATTGCTCAAGGTGCCAATACTGAAATCACATCTGCTTTGCAGGATGATGCACAGAGCGTCAAAGTGAAGGATACTCGGCCCGGGACTGGTCAGTTACGAGTTCAGAATCTTCGACCTACTCGACAAACGAAACAAGCTGCCGTTGTCAATGCTTCTGGGCATGATGAACTTTACGGTGCGTCTGACGAGGATCCACCTCCTAATTCTCAGGCAATTCAGCCTACAGATGAGGCTGGGAAACCGGATCGCGACTCTAGGCCCTCTAGAAACCCCGTTTATTTGACACCCGTGCCTGCAGCAACGCCTCACATTAATTTGAATGCGCTCCCTCAGTATGCCTGGAATAAGGGAATTAATCCTAAATATCAGAAGACCCCCGGCGCCATTCAGCAAACAACAGCTTTCGCCTTAAGTCCAACAGAGCCTGCACGCTCGGGAGTAGGAACCGACAATAACATATCTGCAAAGAAAGCCCAGTGGCGCTTTGAGCAGGGTCGCGCTGACGAAGTCAATGAAGTATCATTCATTTCTAAGCAACGCTCTAGAATGGTGCCGTCCATTGGAGCGGCAGAGCCTTCAGGTGAAGACAACCGCGCTGGAGATGTAAAGCATACTAGCGTCGGCGTTCAGGAGGTGACGGGTCAACTGGAACAAGCTCACGGTGAAACTATCGTCTACACGCCGCCTCACCTCCGGGTACCGAAGTCAAAACTGGATCCATCGAAACCAAGTACTGCGTCTCTTACCTTTTCTCCTCCAGAAGGCAACGAGACGCCTTCGCATGTGGCCTCACCGAGTACTACAGTCGTAACGAAGTCTCAACATGCGGCGAAGGCACCAGAGACTGTTGAGCCGGATCACTCTCACTTACCTCCTCATATGCGACCACCCAAAGTCAAGAAGCTAAGTCAAATTGAGCCCAATGCCGATCCAACTCCACATAGCGCTGTAGGTAATAAAAACAGCGCCGGTGAAGAGGTGACACCCGCAAAAACCACCCCTGCCTCGGTTGCTCGACCCTATGCCAAGGGCAAGGAGAGAGTCTCACCTAACACCTATGCAGAGAAGCCAAACATTCGTGGCGGTGATCTTAATGGTTCTCGGGATTTGAGCGACACAACTCGAAGACGTACTCGCATGGAGAAGATGATGCGCGACAAAGGCTATTCCCCACCTCCAAAGGGACGAATTCCGGTCATTGGAAACTGGGAAACGGTTGAGCGTACTTGGGAGGAGCGTGACCCCCATGACTACGACGCTCCAGAGCACCAATCTCACTTGCACAAATGGTCAGGTCGGATAGCTCAAGAGATTGGTGAAGAGCCTGTCGTCGTGGACACTTCAGCTCCTGGTTTCGCAATGGGCACCTATGTACCTGTAGAGGGGCGGCTTGAATGCGCTGTCAGCGAGGACGCCCATGAAACCTACCGCCTGGATGATCCTTACACGGAACGCAAATCCAATCAGACCGCACAAGCTGCTATCGAGGCATTGCTTAAGAAGAAGGGAACAGAGGAGCCTGAGCAGCCAGCCCCTACAAAAGCTCAGAAGCTGGAAGCCCGTGCACTTCAGCGCGAGCGTCAGCTGCATTTCATCGAGATGGAGCGGAATCATCCAAACAAGCCAGTTGCAGACATCTACATCCGGCCTGCCGAAGAAAAAGACCTCGGCGCCATGGCGGAAATCTTCAACTGGTACATCAAGAACACAGCTGCGACAGTTGAGATCCAGCCCAAGACCTTAGCCACGATGCGAGAACTGATGCAAGAGAGCCGTGAAGAAGGCTTCGATATGTACGTGGCAGTACAGAGGAGCGGACGAAGCGGTGCCAACGGTCACAATCATCGCGTGGTGTCCGAACCGATCTGTGGCTTCACATATGCAAACGACCTTGCGGGCCAGCACCATTCTTACATCTATACTGCAGAGCTCTTTGTGTACGCGAGTCACGACCACCCTCACGTGGGAATTGGGAGATGTCTATTCGACCGGATGATGGATCTTCTCGACATCAACTACGCTCCCAAAGGTGGCTGTAAATGGCGAGGCCAGCAGCTCCTGACTCGGCGGGAAATCAAGAAGGTCCAGGTCAATATCCCATACTGGGACAATGTTGAGGCAGACTACGAAGACTTGCAGTGGAAAAGCAACTGGTTGACAGGTCAAGGTGTCGCCGACAAGTATTTCATGAAATTCGAATACCAGGGAACTCTGAAAGAGATTGGGTGGAAACAGAAGAAAACGTAAGTACATTCCAGAAACAAGAAATGAACCCTTCAGACCTTCAGCTCCTTGGAGTGAGGGTGTACACATCTACCTTTCCATTACCCCCAACCCTTGCTACTATCAGTGTTGGTACCACACTGACATTTCCTACAGCATCTCCGTTGCGCAGTTCCTCCACGACACCTTGATCGACATCAGCCGCAAGCCGGACAACATCAACGACTAAGCTTTCCACACTCGACACTCTCAACAGACGATGTCGGCCCTTCTATTCTACAGACATCCGAGCAGCATCCTCAGCCCGCTCGATCACCATTTCAATTCTACACTCTTCTTCCAAGCAGCCGTCTCAAATCACCGGCTCAACTCCACTCTTACAGCATCCGTTACCCCTTCACCAGGACCCCCAGCTCCACCTAATTATTCCAGCATCCTTATCACACTGTCGGCCCAGCAGCCGACACAGTGTCCGATCAGGATAGAAGGTCTCATTCATACTGCGACAGATTTCGACCCATGTAGTCGCTGTCGCCCGGCTCTTCTGGCCATATTTTTTTTCGAGCAAATGTGGTTGGTAATGGCAGTGGAGGCGGGGAATAACCAGATTGTATCCAGAATTCTTTTCTTTCCTGTAGCTAGCTGTTGATAGATGGAATAATGCATTACTCAAAGTTTATGTGCTGTGACTGACTTGCGCGATGCACGCCGGTGGCTTGTGGGCGGCCCACGAAAGCGAGACGATGGCAAAGGATAGGAGTACCACAGTTCCTGGGAGAGCAAGGGTGGCTGTCATGGTTACGAAGCAGTATTGCATGGGATACTCGCTACATCCCGATAGAGGTTGCCACCAGTAGCTACGCCCATCACCTCCTCTTCCCTTTTCCACCTTCCACCCTCTCCTTCCCCTTCCTCTCCTTCCCCTTCCTCTC
>JAABUS010000435.1_pt1 | contig 107158 bp, 113 predicted proteins | sample 5560161 | NCBI WGS metagenome assembly JAABUS01 (sample SAMN10711885, study PRJNA513376) | rock metagenome | isolation source: Antarctica rocks | place: Antarctica: Victoria Land, Trio Nunatak nord | collected 2016-01-04
CGGCGTGATGATGATTTTAGAACAAATGCCACAAGACAGCCACTTCTTCTCTGAGGTTTGACGCTTGGCATCACCGCAGACTTTCTCGGATTCGTTTCCACTGAAGGCGCAAATAGTCTCTGAGCCTATCTCACGTTGTCTTCGTGAAACATCAAAACTGTCATTTGAGTAATTACATACAGCTTCAGGAAGCGAAATCATCAAGAGTCTAATTCTACTTCTGTCAGGGAACTAGGCTAGGAACTATTAATTGAAGGATGGTATAGTATTAATGATAGGATCTAGGTACAAGACATACACCAGGTAATGTACAAGACGAAAGACAAAGGATGAAAGCGAGGGCGAGGGCGAGCTTCTATGTACATGATTCAGGGGCCGCGTGTAAGATTGCAACACGCTAGGCTATTGCTGCGCCCTAGACCTGAGCCAGGTATCTGAGCCAGATCTAGGCCAGATCTGAGCTAAATCTAGGTCAGATCTAAACGAAATCAAGATGATAATCTAGCATCATGACAGTAGCTTTTCTTCTCAAGACTGAGCTTCTGCAAAGCAAACAAGAGAAACAAGATTTAAAAAAACAAGATGAGTGATACAAGATGAAACTGAACTGAACGCGTTTTAACATGATGATGCATTTGATGAATGCAGTTTACTGTGATGATGCATGATTCAAGAATAAATCTGAGTCAAATTTGAATCAAATTTGAATCAAATTTAGATTAAATATCTGAGTTAAAGTGAAATAATGAAATAAAAACTAAAATTCTTAACATTGACATTAAGAAATTACATATGATATTACATGTAATTCTTCAACTGCAAAGTTGATTAGTTGATGAGATGATATTCTTCAAAAACTTGATCATAATCATTTAAAAGATTAAAAAAAATTTAAGTAATAATAATAATAAATTCATACATTTTTGTAACATTGATTAAGTCAACTTATGAGAAACTTTATGTTATTTATATTGAGTGAACAAAACTTTTTGAAATAGAAAATCACTCACTGTTTATATGATTGCTTCATGCAGTCAAAACTATCATTATGAGATTTTGTATTAAATTAGTTCACGTTGATTGCATGTTAAAGAATGAGTGATTCAATCATTTTAAATTGTTTTAGAAACTTCGTTTTCATCATCATTCTTGCAGCTGCTTTGAGACTTTTTGTGATAGTGATGATTATTTGATAGTTCAAGAAGTTGACATCTTATAGCATTCTTAATCGCAAATGCAATCAGTTTAAGCAATGCATGAGTACATATTTTATCATCTGATGATCTCAATTGCAGTTGCATCACATGCTATCTGCATCTGAAACATTTCTGAAGTGCAAATAAACATTCAGATTTATGCATTCAATTTTGATGTAAATGATGAGAATGCTTTTAATTTTCTGAAAATCATTTCACATCTTTATCATCTTGTTGAACAGATGCAATCTTTGTGTTGAAATAACATGAACATCTGCAATGCATTTTTTATATTTTTTTCATCATTGTTTTTACTGACTTTTGTGATACTGCATTATTGTAATGCTGTCACTAGTTGAAATCATCACAGCGAGAATTAATCACTTGCATTTTAACTGTATTTTCGCGTCTTCTTGAATTAAGTTGTTCAGAAGCATCACTTTCTTGATGATGAAAAAGCGAAAAATGATGTGATTGACATTCATCAGATGAACATGTATCAATTTACATGCTTGTCTGATTTTCTGCATACAATCATTGATTCAACTGTGTAATGTGATCTTGTCTTGCAGCATGTTCAAATGAACATGCAACAAGTTTATATACATTTCTGCTTTCAGAGTCTTGATGCTTACTCTTTTGAATATTTTTGCAACATGACACAAAGTTTGATTCTGTAATGTTTCAAGTCTGCATTCTTTATTTAACAGTTTTCTCTCTTTTTCTTGCTGATATCAGATTAATGCTTCAAATGCAATTTCTGATTTTATTATTGTTGAGTATATTTATCTTGCTTTTGTGAAGATTGCTTTTCATGTAAAGACTTCAAGTCAACTAAGTGCTAGCATTCATGTGATGTGATTCACTTCAATTTGATGAAGATGTGCATCTCATCACAATTTCATGTTCAGTTGTACTTTCAGAACTTGCACATTTGATTTTAACTTAATAACTGAGCTTTCTATTTATATGCTAGTCATCATGTCAAATTTCTTTGATTTTCTGATGAAGTATGTAAATTCATACTTTTTTGATGCAAATGTTGCATCATAAGTGTAAACTTATTTTGTGCAAACATTGTGCACTTTGCTCAATGTTTTACAAATTTCTTCAATGAATTTATCATATATTAAAATGTTAATGTTATTTACAAAGTTGAATACTTCAATTTTAATTCTCAATGTTTTGCATCTTTTAATCAAATTTACGTTGAAGAATAGAAAGAGAATCAATGAAATGAGAAATTTCTGCAATATGTCTGCATTTATTTCATGCATGTCATTTATTCATTCATTAAATCTCAGCAATGTTTCTTGATTTTCAAGAAAGCTGCATGTTCATTCAATTATATAGTCTGAAGTTCTTTTCATTTTCAAAGTATGCAAAAGTCTGATGTGCAAAACTTGATTAAATGCTGTAACAACATTTAAATTTAACATGAATGCTATGTATTTGATTTTGCAATCTCATACTGTGTGAATCTGATTTACTAGTAAATCTAATGTTAAAATCATGAATTGCTTGCATTTTACTTTCATTTAAGTATCAGATAGCATATGATGAGTCTCAGTTATATTGCTCAGTCTTTTAATCATGATCGACTTCAAAGCTTTGCTCATGATATCAAGCAAAGCAATGAATCAATATGTTTTCAAATCAATATAATTGTTTTTCTTTAATTTGCATAATACTATTGTTTGAGCTTTTTTGAACTGCTTCAAATGATATTCATATGTTATATATGCATTGAATAAACTCATTAATATCAAAGTCAGTTCTGCAAGATTTGTTTGCAGTACTTTGTTTGAAATGTTTGAAATGTTTAATGCTTTGTCTGCTTTTATTCTTTTAATTGTTTATCTCATTTCATCTTCTGAAATGTGTAAGTCAAATAATACTGTCAAGAATATAAATGAGTTTGCAATGTCATTAATGTTTATTTGAAAGAATGAAAGAAAGAATTTTTCTTGCAATATTTTAATTTTTTTCTCAAACATTATTGTCATTTGATCAATGTTATTTTGCTTTAATGACAAAAACTGAGAAAGTTTTTTAAATAGTTGACTTTCAATTCTGACTCATTTTGCAAAGCATCATATTGACTTAAGTGCATTGCTCAGCTCATGCATTTGTGATCTGAAATGTGCATGCTTCACTTGTTGAATAATCTTGTTTTTATGATCATTATGTTTCAGATATTCATTTCACGCATCTAGTGTGCTTTGTATTTTTCATACAATTCGCAGTCATCTTGATTTCATTACTATCTCTAAGCAGTTTGAATTTCAGAAGTTCTTTGCTCAATTTGATGATTTTGTCAAAAGAATAAATTTCTCAATGATTTTCTGTAACATCTTAATAACTTTGCACATTCTTTCATTCATCATCATCTTGCTGTTCAAAGAACGATTTGATGAAAGATGCATATACAAATATGCGCTCAATGCTTCTGTGTTCATTTTCTTTCATAATCATCAAGTTGAAGACTGTATTAAAGTTGTTTGTAAACATAGTTCTGTAACAATTGAAAAATAATTCAATTCTTAATGCAGATCAATTTGTACTTCATACTTGCATGTCATGAACTGTATTTTCTCGCTGTTAAAAACTAGATTAATAATTGTAAATTGATTGTGAATCTTGCAAGTAATAATGTTTGATTTCAGCAATAATTTCAGCTTAATATTAGTAATGATATCAAGTAAACTGTTGATTACTGCATGTCAAGTGAAGCATCTTCATTTCTCTTAATGAGAATGATGTAGATTGAAATCTTTTATGATCAATTGTTTGCAGTCATCTTTGAATAGCTTGCTTAAGCGAAAAATGATTGAAAATCTCTTTGTAAATGTAAAGAACAGTGAACACAAATTGTAAATGTTTATAAGTCATAACATCTGCGTTTTATCATCTGTGTTGTGAGTTAATATTCTGATTAAGCAGATGTCTGACTCAGCTATTTCTATCATTCATTGATTGAGTCTTAAGCATTTATTCACATATATGCATGTTCTTGACTGTGATGACATGTTTTTCACTAGATAAAAGAAGTTGTGAGCTGAGTTAAATGATTGAGTATCGTTAATGTTGCAACTCTGCTTCTGTATGATTACAATGTCAAAATCACGAATTTCTTTGTTGATTAAAAATGATTTCTGAATTTTCAATGATTTTCTAATGTTGTACTGCAATATTTGTAGAAAAGATTGTTTTATTATAAAGTTATTTATAGCTGTTGTTAACTCTGCAAAGAAAAGACTCTTTGAATGCTTTCAATCATTGAGAATTTATCTCATTTTCTGATTTGTCATTTCTGACTCTGCTTGAGCGACGTCTCATTTGAGTCACTACTTATGCAAGAGAAATGATCAACGCGTCTTTTCTTGACTTCTATCATTTGTCATGTTGATTCATGAGCAACTAGACTGCATGTTTTCAGCACAACTGTCGTTGAGCTTGATGAATTCACTAAACTGAAAGAGTTCATGAACTTCAAAGAGTTCATTGAATCTGCAGAGCTTGAAGACAGCAAAGAGTTCAAGAATTGCAAGAATGTGCAATTGTATTTAAATGCTTCTGAATATCTGAATGATCTGTTTTTATAGATTTTGAATGCTTGTTTCATCTGCTGTCATCATTTGAAACAGATGCATCTTCAGAGTTCATGATTTTCATTGTAGTTAATACAACATCTTTTATTCAAAGACATTATGCATTTCTTGATGTGATGTTTGTTTGTGCACTTGACGCAGCGTTGATTCTTTTTGCAGAATCTGATCATATGATCAAATTCTTAACATTTGAAGCATTGTGTGATGTGACAGTTCTTTTTAAACAGCTTGCATGTACATTCATGATATGCATTTAACATACTTACGTTCATCAGTTAATTCATCATTGCTTTGATTGCTATCTTCATAATGAGCGATCGATGAATCTTTTCACTCTTTGCTACTTTCTTGAGTCAGACTATTCTTAAAATCTTCAAATTTTCATGAAGTTTTATGTTATTCTTTATCAGCTTTTTAATAACTTTCATCTGATTATTCATGTCAATTGTAGTATGCACTTCATGTGTCAGCACTGCAAATGTTCATCATGATATGTGCATTGAGTTTGCAATTTCTTTTGCTCATTTTTAAGTCTTTTTCAGATTTGCTCATGCATCTGAGCTGACTGCGTGAAGAGAGATGTCTTTGCTACTCAGCTTGTGAAAAGACATGATCAAATTTCGTTGACTCATTGACATGTTTGCTATTTTCTGAAGAATCTGCTTGACAATCTTCTTTTGCATCTTCTCTATTTTTTCTCTGTCTGCTATTTTTATCATGACTTCACATCTTTTGCAAAGTGATGATGATTTCTCTTTGAAATGTTACTTTCTCATTGATAATTCTTCTCTTGTCATGTTTGCTTATGACATGATTTTCAATGAGAGACGCGTATTTCTTTGCATTTGTAACTGCTTGCTTAGCAGTTGAACTGATGTTTTCATTTTCTGTACATTCTTCGCAATGAATGCATTCTGAGTTGTGTGATGTTTTTCTTCTGATTCGAGTCGAAAATGATGCATTAGCTTCACTGCTACTTCTTTTCATGAATGATCTTTATTCTTTTCTTTCTTTAACATTAATGTTAGCAACATACTTCTTGTTATTGTGTAAGCTTTTCGATTTCGCGTTGCTGTTTCTTTGTGACAAGTCAACGTTGCTTGCAATCATTTTTGAATCAACATTGCTGCAGTTCATGCAATTCATCATCATTTATTCATCTTTTAGATTCATTCTGTCTTGATTGTATTGCTCTTTTCAAAAATTTGCTTTGCACACATTGTGATTGTTCTTAGAAAAAAATCAGATTTTTAAGTAAGAAAATATTCTTCTGTCATGATGAATTAACATATAAAAACTAGATCAGAAACTATTGTTAAAAATAAATTAATTGTTAAGTTAAGTTTTTATATTTACATTCTGACTCAGCTCAAGTACTTAAGTTGAACATGTTGACTCAACTTGATATTGATCTTGAGTCTATTCAAGTCAAAACTCATTGACTCAACTTAACTCATTAAGCAATTAAATATGATATTAAAAAAGTTAAATATAGAAATTTTTCCGATTTTTCATCTTTGCATTATCTTTTTGCATTATCTTTTTGATAGAAAGTCATAAAGAAAAACATGAAGAAAAACATGAAAAGAAACATGAAAAGAAACATAAAGATCATTTGATAAAGAACTTTGATAAAAAGCTATAATAAAGAGCTATAATAAAAAGCTATAATAGAAAGTCATGATGAAAAACTATGAAGACTGTTTAATAAAGAGTCATGAAGAAAAGTCATGAAGAAAAGTCATGAAGAAAAGTCATGAAGAAAAGTCATTATTATGAATGTATCAGAATTAATTAAAGCTAGTCAATGATTTAGTTGAGATCTGATTTAGATCTGACTCAGGTTTAATTTCAGCTATATTAATGACGTAATGTTATACATTGAGAGAAGAAATATTGACAAGAATGTGAAAATGCTGAAAAACGTAACAAAAATCACTTTCACATGAGCTGAAAACAATACAATGCAATTCAATAACTTGAAATCTGAATTGATACATTTTGAAAGTTACAAGATAATATTCAATCAAATGATTATTCTACTTAATAACATGATCATAAAATCAAAAACATGCGTACAATAATTAAAAGTCTGACTGAATTGAAAGCTTAACTTCAAAGTTCATGTGCAAATGAAAATCATGACAGTCACAAGAATGCTACACTCATTGTTTAAATTAATGAATAATGAGTGAAAATTAAATGTCAAATCAGAAAAGCAGTTATATTTAACATGCATCACGTCTATTAGTGATTATGACGTTGAAATATGATGAAATAATCAAAAGACTACTTAGTTAAATTTCATAAATTGCAAAATACTGCATTATAAAAAATTCTGAATGTATTTTAAACATCATTAATAAATGTTATGTAAATAGAAGTTGAAATTTCATCAATAAAGATGCAATTAAATCAAAAGTGCAAGAACTATGCAATTTAAATAGTTAAGTTATTGAAAAAACATTCTATCAGAATAATAATAATAATAATAATAATAATAATAATAATAATAATAATAAATTTATACATTCTTATGACATCAATTAAATCAACTCATGAGAAACTTTATGCTATGTGTATTGAGTGAACAAAACTCTTCAAGATAGAAAATCGCTCACTGTTTATACAACTGTTACACGCAGTTGAAATGATAAAACTGAGACTATGTATTAAATTTGTTCATGATGATTGCATATTAAAGAATGAATGTTCTTGTCATTTTAAACTGCTTCAGCAGCTTTATTTTCATCATCATTCTTACTGTTGTCTTGAAACTCTTCGTGATTGACATTCAATTTGAACAATGCATTAAAATATGCTTAACTGTCTGATGATTTCATTCAAAGTTGCATTGAAGACTATTTGCACTCAACATGTTTCTTAAGTGCAAATAAATCTTCAGCTTTATGTGTTCAATTCTGATATAGATTGCAAGAGTGCTTTTGATTTTCTGAAAATCATTACGCATCTTTACTGACTTCTTGAATAAATGAAATCTTTGAGCGAAAGATGCATTAATGTTTGCGATGCATTTTTTGTAGTTTTCTCATTGAAAATCTTATTGACTTTTGTGAAATTGTGCAATTGCACATTCACTCATTTAAGTCATCATTAAGAAGTCAAGTTGTTCATGTTTAAACTGTATCTTTGCTTCTTTGTGAATTGAAACGTTTAGAAACATCATTTTTTGAAGATTAAAAAGCAAGAGATGAGTTTATTCATTTTTATTAAATGAGTACATATGATTTTACATGCTCATCAAGTCTTCTATGTTCTGTAGTTGATTTAACTGCATAGTATGACTTAATTCTGTAATCTATTAAAAATATGTTGTATATGTTGCATGCAACATACATAAGACACAATCTTTATGCTGATTTTCTTATTAACAAGAAATAGTTTCTTGCAGCAGATTTACAGTTCAAGATAAGTAAAATCTTTCACTGTTCAGATTTTAACAGTTTACTTCTTAAGCATGAGTTGCAAATGTTTCATCAGCAATACACTTGCATAACACAGTCAATTTCTTCTTTAATCATATTGATATACACTATTGTTCTCTTAAGTTATACAAATAATATTTTCAACTAGAAATTGACTTTATCATCAAGACATTCAAGAGTCAAAATTTAATGAAGAAATAAGATTCTTAAGATCAACAATTATCATCATTGTATATTACATCTTGCAAACACTCACTTCATCTGTAAAGTGTGCAATTCATCTGTTTTGTATTATCTGTAAAGATTTTTCTCATGCAGATTAATTATATTTTACAAAAATGTTTATATGTTACACTTTTAATCAAACAGCATAGTTTGATCATTCTTTACTAATTTGCTTATGTTTTTCTTCTTTTAACAAAGTCTTCTTATCAATATATTATTTATGTATAGAATGTCTGTATCTGAACATCTGTTAAACAATATTAATGAGATTCTCAAGTTTGCTTATGTTAAACTTAACAAGACTCATGAGTTATTTATATTATAATAACAAACATGCAGTCTTAACAAGATTTATACATAATTAGCATGTAAATTTAAAGAATGTTCATGATTCAAGTTCTTTCTGCTAATTATTTTCAACAGATCAAATGCAAGAGTGTTTTATCTCAATTCTTATCATTATAACAACGAGATGTTGAATTGAATGATTTTCATAAGTAATTTTTCTCATAGTTTTGCATTCTATTTAACTTTCTCATCTGCATGCAGATTACTTTGTAACATGTACATTAAGATTATCAAAGTCTGCATGATTGCAAAAACTTTGCATGCAATCAATGCACAGTATTTCATCATCATGCAATGCTTTGATACTGTTCAAACTTTTGATAATTTCTAGACTTTACTGTAGCTAAACAGTAAATTTGTAATCAGCATCATGTATAAATAAGTTTCATTACTGATTTAAATAATAATAATAATAATAATAATAATAAATTCATACATTTTTATGACATTGCAAGAAAATACAGTTCATGACACGTAAGTGCGAAGTACGCATTGATCTGCATCAAGAGTTGAATCATCTTTTAATTGTCATAAAACTGTGTTTACAAACAACTTCAGTACAGTCTTCAACTCAATGATTATGAAAGAAAATGAACATAGAAGCATTGAGTGCATATCTGCATATGCATCTTTCGTCAAATCGTTCTTTGAACAGCAAGACAATGATGAACGAAAGAATGTGTAAAGTTATCAAGATGTTATAAAAGATCATTGAGAAATCTACTTTTTTGACAAAGTCATCAAGTTAAGCAAAGAACTTCTGAAATTCAAACTGCTCAGAGATAGTAATGAAATCAAGACAACTGCAAATCATATGAAAAATATAAAATACACTAAATGCGTGAAATGAATATCTGAAACACAATGATCATAAAAACAAGATCATTCAACAAGCAAAGTGCGCACATTTCAAATCACAAATGCATGAGTTGAATGATGCACTTAAGTCAATATGATGCTTCGCAAAATGAATTAAAATCAAAAGTCAACTATTTAAAAAACTTTCTTAGTTTTCATCATTAAAGTGAAGTGACATTGATCAAATGACAATGATGTTCAAGAAAAAAATCAAGATATTGCAAGAAAAATTCTTCTTCTCATCTTCTCAGATAAACATCAACAACATTGCAAACTCATTTATACTCTTGATAATGTCATCTGATTTACACATTTCAGAAAATAAAGTAAGACAAATCATCAAAAGAGTAAAAGCAGACAAAGCATCAAATATTTCAAACATTTTGAACAAAGTGTTGCAGACAAATCTTGCAGAACTGATCTCAATACTGATGAGTTTATTCAATGCATATGTAATACACAGATATCATTTGAAGCAGTTTAAAAAAGTTTAAATGATAGTATTACATAAATTGAAGAAGAATGATTATACTGATTCAAAAACATATTGATTCATTGCTTTGCTTGATATCATGAGCAAAGCTCTGAAGTCAATCATGATTAAAAGATTGAGCAATATAGCTGAGACTCATCACATGCTATCTGATGCTCAAATGAAAGTGAAATGTAAGCAATTCATAATCTTGACATTAGATTTACTAGTAGATCAGATTCACACAGTATGAAATTGCAAAATCAAATACGTAGCATTCATGTTAAAATTAAATGTTGTCAAAGCATTTAATCAAGTCTTGCACATCAGACTTCTGCATACTTTAAAAATGAAAAGAACTTCAGACTACATAGTTAAATGAACATGCAGCTTTCTTAAAAATCAAGAAACATTGCTGAAATTTGATGAATAAATGAGTGACATGCATGAAATAAACGCAAACATATTGCAGAAATTTCTCATTTCATCGATTCTCTTTCTATTCTTCAATGTAAATTTGATTGAGAAGTGCAAAGCATTGAGAATTAAGATTAAAGTGCTTAACTTTGTAAATAACATTAAAATTCTAATATATGATAGATTCATTGAAGAAATTTGCAGAATATTAAGCAAAGCACATAATGTCTGTGCAAAATGAGCTTGCATTCATGATACAACATTTGCATCAGAAAAGTAAAAATTTACACACTTCATCAGAAAATCAAAGAGATTTGACATGATGATTAACATACAAATAGAAAGCTCAATTATTAAGTTAAAATCAAATGTGCAAGTTCTGAAAGTACAACTGAACATGAAATTGTGATGAGATGCACATCTTCATCAAATTGAAGTGAATCACATCACATGAATGCTAGCACTTAATTGACTTGAAGTCTTCATATGAAAGATAATCTTCACAAAAGCAAGATAAATATACTTAGCAGTAGTAAGATCAGAAATTGCATTTGAAGCATTAATTTGACATCAGCAAAAAAAAAGAAAGAATTGTTAAATAAAGAATGCAAACTTGAAACACTACAGAATCAGACTCTGCATCACGTTGCAGAAATGTTCAAAAAAGTAAGCATCAAGACTCTGAAAGCAGAAATGTACATAAGTTCGCTGCATGTTTATTTGAACATGCTGCAAGACAAGATCACATTATGCAGTCAAGTTAATGATCATATGCAGAAAATTAAATAAGCATGCAAACTGATACATGTTCATTTGATGAGTGTCAATCACATCATCTTTCGCTTTCTTATTATCAAGAAAGTGATGCTTCTGAACAACTTAATTCAAGAAGATGCAAAAATACATTTAAGATGTAAGCAATTAGTTCTCGCTGCAACGATTTTAACTAATGACAGCATTGCAATAATGCAGTATCACAGAAGTCAGTGAAAGCAATGATGAGAAAAATATAGAAAATGCATTGCAGATGTTCACATTATTTCAACATAAAGATTGCATTTGTTTAACAAAATGATAAAGATGTGAAATGATTTTCAGAAGATCAAAAGCACTTTCATCATTCACATTAAATTTTAATGTTTATCTGTACTTCAGAAACATTTCAGACGCAGATAGCATATGATGTAACTGCAACTGAAATCATCAGATGACAAAATATGTATTTATGCATTGCTTGAACTGATTGCATTTGCAATCAAGAATGTTACAAAATGTTGACTTTTTAAACTATTAAATAATCATTGCTATCACGAAGAGTTTCAGAGCAGCTGCAAGAATAATAATGAAAACGAAGCTTTTAAAATAATTTAAAGTGACTGAGTTACTCATTCTTTAATGTGCAATCAACGTGAACTAATTTGATACAAAGTCTCATAATGATAGTTTCAACTGCATGAAGCAGTTGTATAAACAGTGAGTGATTTTCTATTTCAGAGAGTTTTGTTCACTCAATATAAATAGCATAGAATCTCTCATGAGTTGACTTAATTAATGTCACAAAAGTGTATGAATTTATTATTATTATTATGACATTGATTAAATTAACTTATGAGAAATTTTATGCTATTTGTATTGAGTGAACAAAACTCTCTGAGATAGAAAATCACTTGCAGTTTATACAACTGCTTCATGCAGTTGAAATAATAAGTTTTGAGTTTATGTATCAAATTTGTTCACATTGATTGCATGTTAAAAACAATCACAACGCGCGCAAAATGAACTTTTGAACAGAGCATTATAAATGAAAGAGAAAAGATTAAGTAAACGAATAAATGATGACAAATTGCATGAGCAACAGTAATGCTGATTTAATGATGATTGCAAGCAGCGTTGACTTGTCACAGAAAGACAGCGACGTGAAGTTAAATGCTCATGCAATGATGAGATGAAAGTTATCAGCATTATCAATTTACTAACACAGACATTGATGTTAAAGAAAGAGAAGAGCAAAGATTATTCATGAAAAGAAGTGAATTCAAAGCTGATTCAACGTCTTCAAAATGTTTCAGAAAGAAAGATTGAAAGTCAAGATACATTCATCATGAAGAATGTATAAAAGTTGAAGACATTCATTTAACTTCTTAATAAACAACTACAAACATAAGAAAATACACATTTCACATTCAAAACATCATCATGAGTTGATGTAACAAGAGAAGAAGCGACAACTGAAAAGCAGCAATTCAAAGATGATCTGTCATCATTTTGCAAGAAACGTAAGATTTTAGTGAAAATAGTAAAAAGAAAAGAGATGAAAGAGATACAAAAGAGATTAATTGATCAGATCTTTCAAGAAATTGCAAAAATGTTGATGATGTAACGAAATTTAATAGTGTTGCTTCGCAAGCTTGAAAGTGAAGACATTGTACTTCACATGATGAGCTTGAAAGCTCAAGCAGTTCTAGAAAAGTTTCAGACATGAGTGAAGAAAATTGCAAGCTCAACGCATGTAGTGTGTAGAAGCTTCATGATACTAGCACATGATGTACATATCATATTGAACACAAGCAATCAGAAAATGAACATCAAAAAATTAATAAAGAACAACGCAAGACTTTATGAAGATCTAAAGATGTTGAGAATAGCTTGACTTAAGAAAATAGTTGAGAGTGAGAAGATTCACTCATTGCTCATTGTAAAGATCATGATCAAAACGATGATAAATTGATTATTAAACATAAATATGCTGAACTCATATCAAGAATGCTTATGCAAATTGTTTAAAAAGAACTGTTGTATCACACAATGTTATAAATGCTTCGATTTTGATCATATGACTAAATTTTGCAAAAATGAAGAGCGTTGCTTCAAATGCACAGATAAACATCACATTAAAAGATGCGTTGTGTCAATGAATAAAAGATGATGCATAAACTGCAACAATAATCATGAACTTTGAAGATGTTTATGTCTCAAGTGAAAACTACAGATAAAGCAATCAAAAGAAATCTTTCAAAACAGATTAATCAGATACTCTGAAGCGTTGAAAGACAATTGCTCATTCTTTTCTTTCTCTTTGAACTTCTTGAATTCAATGAACTTTGTGAGTTCAACAAACTCATCAAGTTCAATGAATGTCTTGATGATGACAAGCAGTCAAGACATTGATGAGTCAACATGAGAAGTGATGAAAGTCAAGAAAAGATGAGTTGATTACTCTTCATGCATGATTAGCGACTCAGAAGACATGATGTCTGAACAAACATAAAAACATCAAATCAGAAAATGCGAAAGACTCTTGATGATTAAAAGCATACAAAAAGCTGTTTTTGCATAAAATCAACAACAGTTACAGATAACTTTATGATGAATCAAATCTTTCTGCAAATTCTACAGTATAACATCAGAAAGTCATTGAAAATTCAGAAATTATTTCTGATAAACAGAGAAGTTCATAAATTCAACATAATAGTCATTCAGAAACAAGATTGCAACATTAACGTCTTGCAGATGTTTAACTCAACTCACAACTTCTTTCATTTAGTGAAAGATTCATCATTTCAAGCAAGAACATGCATTTATATCAACAAGCATTTAAAACTTAATTAATAAATGATGAAAATCATTGAATTAAACATCTGCTTAATCAAGCTACAAACTAGCAACTTGAAAGACGAAATACAGATGTTACAACTCATAAACGTTTACAATTTATGCTCGCTGTCTATCATCTTCATAGAAGAATCATTTACTATTTTTCATTTAAATGAACTAATTAAAGATGATTGCAAACAGTTAATTGTAAAAGATTTCAATCTGCATCACTCATACTAAAAAGACAGAAGATGCTTTACTCATTACACAGCAATGAATGTTCTACTAGACATCGTTACGAACGTAAGACTAAAGCTACTGCTTGATTTTTTTGGAATTTTTTGAATTCTTCATTAAGTGCATGCAGTCTATGACTATGACACTGTCTAAATGCTGTATGTATGCTAAGTTACATGTAATCTGATCAAAGTCGCTGCTTTATATCTTCTTGTTGATCAATCACATCGATAGTTTGTGCATACAAGCGCTTTCACTCAATTCTCGCTTTTGTACTTTCGTTTTTCTTTGTTCTTTTGCACTCTTCACGTTCTACTCTTTCATTTCTAATAGTCATTTTCTTGTTGCAATTCAAGTATTTTTCAAATACTTTAATGATGTAATTCTTTCAATCTTGATGATGAACAGTGTTAATATAGTGTCTGTGTTTTTGAGCTGAGCTTTTTTCTTAAGCTTTATCTGCTCTGCTCTATAATGTCTGCAGTTCAACAGTAAATGCTTTGACGTTTGTCTTGCATTGCATATTTCATAGCATTTGTTTAAATTATTCTCTGATAATTGATGCAAATAGCTCTTGAAATAGTCATGTCTCATTTTCAGCTGAATAAAGGTTGAAAACGTTAGTTTATTGATTTTTCTCATCTCTTTTAGTGATTTATGACTTAAATTTACATTTAATATATGTTTATTGAAAATATGTTGCATACGTTGCATGCAACATACATAAAACATGATCTTTATGCTGATTTCTCTCTTAGCAAAAGATAGTTTCTTGCAGCAGATTTACAGTTCAAGATGAATGAGATCTTTCACTGCTCAGATTTTGACAGTTTACTTTTTAAGCATGAGTTGCAGATGTTTCATCTGCAATATGCATATGTATCACAGTTGATTTCTTCTTTAATCACATCAACATACATTACTGTTCTTTCAAGCTATACAGATGATGTTTTTGACTAGAAGTTGACTTTATCATCAAGATATTCAAGAGTCAGAGCTCAGTGAAGAGATGAGATTCTTAAGATCAACAGTCATTATCATTGTATATCATGCTTCGCAGATGTTCACTTTGCTTGTAAAACATGTGACTCATCTGTTTTATGTTATCTGTAGAAATCTTTCTCGTGCAGATCGATCATGTTTTGCAAAAATGTTCATATGCTACACTTTTAATCAGACAGTGTAGTTTGATCATTCTTTATTAACTTGCTTATGTTTCTCTTCTCTTAATAAAGTTTTCTCGTCAGCGTATTACTCATGTATAGAATGTCTGTGTCTGAACGTCTGTTAAACGATATTAATGAGATTCTTGAGTTTGCTTATGTCAAACTTAACGAGTCTCATGAGTTATCTATATTGTAGTAACAGACACGCAGTCTTAACAAGATTTATATGTAGTTAGCATGTAGATTTAAAGAATGTTCGTGATTCAAGTTCTTTCTGCTAATCACTCTTAACAAATTAAACACAAGAGTGTTCTGTCTCAGTTCTTGTCATCACGACAACAAGATACTGAATCGAATGATTTTTATAAGCGATTTCTCTCATAGTTTGCTACTGCTTGAATCAAACATAATCATTAAAGAGATTCACAATCAGCTCACAACAATAAATCTAGCATTTGACAGCAAGAAAATTCAATTCATGATATATAAATGCAAGATGAAAATTGATCTACATCAGAAATTTGATCATCTTTTAATTATCATGAAGCTGTATCTATGCACAGTCTCTGTGCAGCTTACAACTCATCGATTATGAAAGAAAATGAACACAGAAGCACTAAACACTCATTTAAGAATACATCTTCTCATTGATCATTTTCTTGATAACAAGACAGCGATAAATGACAGAGTAGCTGAGATTACTCATATGTTACAAGAAATCATCAAGAAGTTTACTTCTTAAGCAAAATCATTGATTCAAGCATGAGACTTTTGAAATCAAATCTGCTTGAAAGTTGTGATGAAATCATGATGACTATAAGTTGTATGAAAATTGCAGAGTACTCTAAAGACATGAAATGACTATCTGAGATACAACGATCACAAAAACAAGATCATTAAAGAAACAAAACATTCACATTTTAAATTACAGATGCATAAGCTGAGTAATGAATTGAAATCAATTTGATGCTTCGCAAAATGAGTCAGAATCAAAAGTCAGTTACTTAAGAAACTTTTGCAGTTTTCATCATTAAAAAGCAACAATTTCAATCATATAGCAGACTCATTCAAAGAAAAAACAAAGATGTTATGAAAGAAATTCTTTTCATCATTGTTTCAAGCAAATATCAATGATATTTCAAAGTCATTTATATTGCTGACAATGTCATTCAATTCAGTCTTATCACAAAATAAAATGAGATAAATGATTCAACGAGTAAAAGTTAACAAAGCATCAGACATATTTGAAATTTCAAATAAAGTGCTTTAAGTGAGTTTAACAAAATCGACTTTGATACTAATTAATTTGTTCAACGCATGTGTAACTTACAAATATCATTCAAAGCAGTTCAAAAAAGCTTAGACAATAGTACTTTGCAAATCAAAGAAGAATGATTACATTGATTCAAAGATGTATTGACTTATTGCTTTGTTAAACATCATGAATAAGATACTAAAATCAATCATGATCAAAAGATTAAATGATATTACTGAGACTCATCACATGCTTTTGAACGCTCAAATGAGAGCAAGATGCAAGTAATTCATGATTTCAGCGCTGAATCTACTAATAAATCAAGTACATGCAGTATGAGACTGCAAAATCAAGTATGTAATCTTCATGCTTAGTTTAAATATTGCTGAAACATTCAATCATGTCTTGCATACTAAACTTCTGCATTCTTTGAGAATGAAAAGAACATTAAATTACATAGTCAAATGAACTTGCAGCTTTTTGAAAGACAGAGAATCATCACTGACGTTGAATGAACAAATCAGCGTGATGCAATGAGTAAACACTGACATATTGCAGAAATCTCTCATATCATCAATTCTCTTTCTATTCTTTAACACAAGCTTAATCAAAAAATGCAAAGCTTTAGAAATCAAAATCAAAGTGCTTAACTTTGTAAATGATATCAATATTCTGATTTATGATAAAATCACAGAATCAATCTGCAAATCACTGAGTCAAGCATATGACATCTGTGCAAAGTGAGCTTGAACTCATGATGTTACATTCACTTCAGAGAAATATAAACTTACTCACTTCACTTGTAAGTTAAAAAAATTCGACATGACAGTCAATCTACACATAGAAAACTCAATAATAAAGTTGAAATCAGATGTATGAGTTCTTGAAGTGCAACTGAACATGAAACTATGATGAAATTCGCATCTTCATCAAATAGAAGCAGATTACGTCATTAAGATGCTAATGCTTAGTTGACTTGAGATTTTCATCTGAGAAGTTACATTTGCAAAAGCAAGATAGATATACTTTGCAATGATAAGATCAAGAATGATGTTTGAAGCATTAATATGATATCAATGCAATAAAGAAGAAAGATTATCAAGTATGAAATGAAGATTAAAAACTCTTCAGAATCAAGCGTTGCATCATATGATTGACATTTTCAGAAAAGTGAACATTGAAACGCTGAAAGTCGAAACATATACATTCTTGCTACATGTTCATCTGAACAAGCTATAGAATCAAGTTACACTATGCAGTTGAATCAACAACAGAACACAGAAGACTTAATGAGCATGCAAAATCATATATGCTCATTTAATAAAAATTAATAAACTCATTTCTTACTTTTTAATCTTCAAAAAATGATGTTTCAGAACATTTCAATTCACGAAAAAGCAAAAATACAGTTTAGATGTGAATGACTCGACTTCTTAATAATGATTCAAACGAATGTACATGCAATTGCACAATTTCACAAAAGTCAATGAAATCTTCGATGAGAAAACTACAAAAAACGCATTGCAGACATTAATGCATCTTTCGCTCAAAGATCTCATTTATTCAAGAAGTCAGTAAAGATGTGTGATGATTTTCAGAAGATTGAAAGCACTCTTGCAACTTACATCAAAATTAAATGCATAAAGCTTAAGATTTATCTGCACTTAAGAAACATGTCAAGCATGAATAGTTCTTGATGCAATTGCAAATAAAGTCATTAAACAGTCAAGCATATTCTGATGCATTGCTTGAATTGAACGCATCTTTGATTAAATATGCTATGAGACGTTGACTTCATGAACTATCGAGTCATCGTCTCAATCACGAAGAGTCTCAAGACAACAGCAAGAATGATGATGAAAATGAAGCTGCTGAAGCAGTTTAGAATGACAAGAACACTCATTCTTTAACATGTAATCATCGTGAACAAATTTGATACATAGTCTTAGTTTTATTGTCTCAACTGCAAGCAGCAGTCGTATAAACAGCGAGCGATTTTCTATCTCAAAGAGTTTTGTTCATTCAACACACATAGCATAAAGTCTTTCATAAGTCGATCTAATTGATGTCACAAGAATGTATGAATTTATTATTATTATTATTGTTATTGATTGCATGTTAAAGAATGAGTGTTTTAATTACTTTAAATTGCTTCAAGAGCTTCATTTTCATCATCATTTTCACTACTGCTTTGAAACTCTTTATGATGATAACAATTATTAAATAGTTTAAAAAATCAACATTTTGTAACATTCTTAATTGCAAATGCAATCAGTTTAAGCAATGCATGAATACATGCTTTGTCATCTAATAACTTCATTCACAGTTGCATCATGAACTATTTATGTTTGAGACATTTTTAAAGTGCAAATAAGCATTCAGATCTATGTGTTTAATTCTGATGTATATTGCAAAAGTACTTTCTGCTTTCTGAAAATCATCATGCATCTTTATCATCTTATTGCTCAAATGTAATCTTTATGCTGAGATTGCATTGATGTTTATGATACATTCTCTGTACTTTTCTCATCATTAATTTCATTGATCTTTATGATACTGCGCTATTGCAATACTATCGCTTGTTGAAATTATTATGAAGAAGAAAGTGCATTATTTGCATCTTCTTGAATGAAGACATTCAGAAGTACTATTTTCTTAATGATGAGTAAGTAAGAAATGATGCAATTAACTTTCATTAAATGAATGTATATTAGTTTGCATGCTTGTCTGATCTTTTGCATTTGATCATTAATTCAACTGTATAGCGTGATCTTGTTCTATAACATGTTTAAATGAACATGTAGTGAGCTTGTATATGTTTCTGTCTTTAAAGTTTCAATGCTTACTCTTTTGAATGCTTTTGCTACATGACATAGAATCTGATTCTGAAGTGTTTTTAATCTGCATTCTTTACTTAACAATTCATCTTCCTTATTTTATTACTGCTGAGTATACTTGTCTTACTTTTGTAAAGATAGCTTCTCATGTAAAGATTTCAAGATGACTAAGTGTCAGCATTCTTATGACGTGATTCATCTTTATTTGTCAAAGATGCACACTTCATTGCAGTTTTATATTCAGTTGCATCTTTAAAACTCGTACGTTTGATTTTGATTTAATAACTGAACTTTTTATTTATATGCTAGTCATCATGTTAAATCTCTTCGATTTTCTGATGAAATGCATAAGCTCATACTTTTCTGATGCAAACGTTGCATCATGATTTTTTTTAATTTTTTATTTCTTCATTAAGTGCATGAAGTCTATGACTATGACACTGTCTAGATGCTGTGCATATGTTAGATTACATATATCTTGATCAAAGTCGCTGCTTTATATCTTTTCATTGATCAATCACATCAATAGTTTGTGCAAACAAGCATTTTCAATCAAACAACTTCTTTCTCTTATGCTCTCATTTTCTTGCTTCTTCATGTTCTTCTCACTTTACTCTTTCGTTCTCAATAGTCATTTTCTTGTTGCAATTCAAGTACTTTTCAAGTACTTTAACATTGTGATTTTTTCAATCTTGATGATAAACAACATCAATATAATGTTCATGTTTTTGAACTGTGCTTTTGCTTTAAGCTGTAACTGTTCTGCTTTATAATGTTTGCAGTTCAATAGTAAATGCTTCAACGTTTGTCTCATCTTGCATATTTCATAGCATTTGTTTTAATTCTTCTTTGATAATTGATGCAAATAGCTTTTAAAATAGTCATGTCTCATTTTTAGCTGTATAAACGTTGAAAACGTCGATCTGTTTATTTTTCAAAGCTTTTTTAATGATTTGTAACTCAAATTCATTCTCGCTGTGTGCTTCTGATACTGATTTTCTTTTTTGATGCTGTCATTTCATGCAATTAGTCATTGCTTTTTTGTCTCTTTGTCTATTTGCTTTTTGATGAAGCTCATGATTGTTCTTTTTCTAATGTTGATTGTTAATTTTTTTTGTGTCACATCTTTGATCAATTGATTCACTGCTTCGTTTTCAATGATGTCTTTGCAACTCAATACTCACTGTATGCACATATGATATTGATTTTGTTGCAGATTGATCAGATTTTGTCATATGTTATTGACTAACTTCAAGTTGACATTGCTCTTTGCTTTTAATCTTTGCAGCGTCATTTGACTGTCTGTGTATACTCAAATTTCGCTGTCTTCAGATACTTTTTCGCTGCATATCGTGATTGCATTATTGATAGCTTGCAATTTCGCTTTCATTATGATTATTTCATTGATCATGCTTGTCGTCTTGCTGCATTTAACAGACTCGTGCGTGAATATCATTGTGATTTCAATTTCTGTTTTGAGTTCTGCTATCTTTTTTCAAGTTTGCAATGCGTTGATGTACATCACTATGTTTTTCATCTTTTTGACTATTGTTTTCAGTTCTCTATAGTGTGTATTTATTGTTTTGCATGTTTTATCTCTTGTAAATTCAATTTGCACTTTTGTCAGATATTTAATTTTCTGATCTCATGATTTCTTGAAGTGAGAAATTTCAATTTCTTTTATTAAATTCAATGTTTTTTGCACTTTGTTTAATATTCAATATATTTGCATGAGTTTATCTTTGCATTTCTTGACTTTTCAAGATAAATTCGCCTTCATTTCGTTTCAGTTCAGATATTTCGATGCGTTCAGATTTAAATTCAATTCAATAAAGTATTAAAATGAGTATGAAATAAACATTCTTTTTCTGATAGAATGTTTTTTCAATAATTCAACTATTTAAATTGCATAGTTTTTGCACTTTTGATTTAATTGCATTTTCATCAACGAGATTTCAACTTCTATTTGCATAGCATTTATCAATGATGTTCAAAATGCACTCAGAATTTTTTGTAATGCAGCATTTTGCAGTTTGCGAAATTTGACTAAGTAGTTTTTTTGATTATTTCATCATATTTCGACGTCATAATCGCTAATAGACGTGATATATATCAGATATAACTGCTTTTCTGATTTGACATTTAATTCTCACTCGCTATTCATTAATTTAAACAATGAATGTAACGTTTTTGTGACTGTTACGATTTTCGTTTGCACATGAACTTTGAAGTTGAGCTTTCGATTCAGTCAAACTTTTAATCATCATATGCATGTCTTTGATTTTATGATCATGTTGTTGAGTAGAATAATCATTTGATTGAGTGTCATCTTATAACTTTCAAAGTATATCAATTCAGATTTTGAGTCATTGAATTGCACTGCGTTATTCTCAGCTCATGTGAAAGTGATTTTTGTTGCGTTTTTCAGTATTTTCACATTCTTGTCAATATTTCTTCTCTCAACGTATAGCATCACATCATCAATATAGCTGAGTGACTGTAAATTTTCAAACTTTGCGCAAATCTTTGAAAACAGATATTGAATATAAATTAGAAATAAAATGAGCGAGATAAATGAGTCTTGTGATATTTCTGTGCTTATTTTCTTTGATTTCTGACATTTGTTGTTAAATGCTAAGTCAATAACTTGATTTTGTAAGAAACATTTTACTCAATTGATTAAATTAATCAATATTTTCAATTTAATCAATATTTTGATCAGCTGTTTCAATGCAATATGATCAAAGACTTCTTTAACATTTAGTAGTAAACAGATAAGCGTGTTTTCTCAACTTTTCATCATTTGCGCATCATGTACTAGATTTAGTACTGCGTCTATAGCTGATCTTTGTTTTCTGCCTTTCATTTGATCAAAATTCAGCAACTTATCATTAATTTCAGCTGTGTAAAACAGTTGCATTACTATTATTTTTTCTGCTACTTTGCTTAAACAGTTTAGCAGTGTAATAATTCTGTATGTCTTCGACATTGATAATTCAACTTATCTGATTTTTCAGAATAATTCTTGTGTCTTCGCGTCATATCTTCAAATGATAGTCGTTTTCAATCAAATCTGAGTACACTAAATTGAAGATTTTTAATATTGTTTTGTATGCTTGCTGTATGATTGCAAATGATATATCATCTGATTCAAGTGCTTTTCTGAATGCTGAGAAGTTAATCGCGTGCTTGATTTTCTCTTTGATAACTCTTGATCATTGTATACTTTTGTTCAATATTAATTCTTCATTGATTTGAATTTTCAAAAATGATGAGTACATTGCTTTTAGAAATGTCTTGCACTTTTCATTGAATTCAATCTTTAATTCTTTTTGCAAGTTTTGTATCAAGAATAGCTTTTTGATTAGACGTGATTTAGTGAACTTGTATGTCTGAAACACTTTTTTCTCTTCAACATTGTTTAAAAAATTGATTCAGAATTGATTTTTGATCAGCTTTATTGCATTATGATATAAATTTCATGTTTGCACTATCTCTGCTCATGCATCATCACTTCTGCATCTTTTTCAGATTCACTTTTTTGACAACAGCGTCTTTCATCTTTCAATGAGTTCATTATTTCATCAGAGTTTTGATTTTGCGCATATTTGCTGTTTAAATATGAATAATTTCACTGTATTCTTGATGCATTCAGTCAAATAAATGATTTTTGCTTTTAAACTTGTGATTCTTTGCATCTTAACAATCATTTTATCTTTCGTCTTTTGCAAATGTTCATCAAAGTCTTTTCAGTTGACTTTTTGCAAATTGTATGACACATTCAGTGAATTTTCGATCAACTTTACTTTTTTTGTAACTATTGTAAATAAAATTACTTCATGATTGAATTCTGTGTCTGCATTTTCATTTATATGTCAATTCTTAATGTAATTGCACATATTCTTTGATGCAAATGCTAAATCAAGTATCAAGCTTGACTGACTTTAATAGCTGTGATATGTGTTTATATCAGAAGTGTTAATCAGATTGCACTTATGAAAATTTATTCACTTTATTAATGCTTTCATTCTAATAAAGTTTGAAATTTTTGCGTTTCATCAGCTATGATGTGCATTAAAGTCTTCAATGATAATAACTTTTTACTCAAAATTTAGCATAACTTTTGCTAATTCTCGCTCAATTGTGTATAATTACTCATTATTTGCATTTTGTGACTTTTCATTGTAAATATTGAACAATAAAATTCTTCTTTGAATTTTATTGTTTATTATTGATATTGCTTGCATATCTTCACTATTGACTATGTTTGATCTTGATGTGCATGTAAATTTCTTTGCATTTTTTGCAACAAATATCAATACTCTGACATGAGTATTTTGAACATTTGATTTGATGCAAATAAACAATGAATGTGAAATTGTTATATTCTTATCTTTCATTCATGATTCTTGTAGTATAACGATATCTGTCTTGTTTTTCGCAAATTTCATGCATGCATGCATAATTTGCATTGATCTTGCACAATTGTGCTGTAGAATTCAAATATTCAACGTGTTTGCAAAGCTTTCATCATTTGCGTTGTTTTGTGACATTTTGACTGCACTACTCATTATAATTTCGTGACTAGATGATCTTTTTGTGAACTAATAGACTGAGCTGTCTGATATGTTTCACACATTACGCTGTTTACAAAGTATGCATTTTGACAGTTACAGCATCTAGAAATCATGTGATTGCATGATTATTTATCTTTGCACGTAGATAATTGACATTTATGCTCTAATGTCAGATGATTTCGTTCACAAAACAAGCATCTTGATGATTTATTGCACTTGTTCTGCAAATGTTTGAATGTTTGACATCTCTGACATTGATTGCTTGATTGATAATTTCAATATTTGATCATTTGATATCATATTGATCTCGCTGCTAGAACTCATTTTTTCAGATGTTTTTATGCTTCAACTTCGATTTTGAACGTCAGTATCATCGAAGCATGATTCTTTCTTGCTTTATTTTCATCTTTTGATAATCATATCGAGTTGATTATCAGCTTCAATTCAGAGTTGTACTTCTCTAGCTTGATTCTCAGATATTTCATTTCAATCTTCATGTTGAAGATATTGATTTTCAGACTGTGTATCACTATCTTGTATCATTTTTCATTCTTCTTGATACTTTTAACTTTGAATATATGCTTTCATATATCTCTTTGCTTCAGTAGAGCTTTCGCGATGTATTTCTCTGAAATTGTTAAAGCAATATTGTTATCTCTTTGTGTTTTAGTCACTGTAGCGACTTTTATGTCAGACTTTGCCTTCTTCAGTGCGTTGTTCACTGCATTGCGCATTTTCATTGCTTATAAGATTCAATTCTCATTTTTCGAAGTGACTATTAATCTTCTTTCGCGATATGATATCTCTTGTGACTTTGACGAGAGTTTTTTGATAATCAGGTTTCATTCGTCTGCATTTGCATTCACATTTGCATTTGTGTTTGCATTTGCATTTGAGCTTGTGACTTGAGCTGCTTTTTGCGCATATGTGAGCTTCTGCGTTGATTTTTGCGAACTTTGCATGATCTGCAACGTTTGCGAAACCTGCGTCTTCTGCAAGATTTGCGAATTCTCTGTCATTTGCTTTGCGTTGATTTTCTTTTTGATGTTTTCAGCATTTTGTTGAATCAATTGTAAAATAATCTTCAGTTTGTTGTTTGTTTGACTTTGAAGTTGATCAATTTGCTTCTGAATTGAGTTTTCTATGCTTTCGTTGCATGCTCTTCAAATGTAGATTCAGCTATGACTTATAGTTTCTTTCTGTTCTGATATTGCTTGTCTTAGCTGATTGACTGCGAATTCAATTCTTTTGCGCAGTCTCTTTATTTGCATCTCTTTAGAGATGACATCGTAGCACTTGCTAGTACTAACTTCAATGCTAGCTTCTTTTTGCGAACTTTTCATCGCTTTTCGCTTTTTCATTCCTTTGACTTTCACAATTGCTTGTGATTGCTCTTTTTGCTGCGAATTCGCATTTTGCAAATTGATTGTATTCTTGTCGTTGTGCGCATTTGCATGTGAATTTAGCATCAATGCGTTGAGTGAACTGAACATGTATTGCGTTTTTCTATTTGCTGATGTGAGCGATTTTTGTTGACTGCAAAATAGGTTGATAATGTCATTTTGCAGTTGTTTGCTTGTTGATAAACTCATGCTAAGTTCATCTCATAAATCTGTTTCAATCTCTAATGTTGATTTTTTGATTTCTATCGTCAACGTTTTGAGTTCTGACTCTGAGCTATTACTTCTGCTGAGTTTCGCGTTACTATTCGCGAAATCAACATATCAAATGATTGAATATTGAGATTATTGATTAAGTAATCAGTATCAGAAATGTCAAACATTCAAACATTTGCAGAACAAGTGCAATGAATCATCAAGATGCTTGTTTTGTGAACGAAATTATCTGACATGAAAGCATAAATGTCAATTATCTACATGTGAAGACAAGCAATCATGCAATCACATGATTTTTAAATGCTGCAACTGTCAAAATGTGCACTTTGCAAACAACATAATGTGCAAAACATATCAGACAGCTCAATCTATTAACTTACAAAAAGATTATCTAGTCACGAAATTGTAATGAGTAGTGCAGTTGAAATGTCACAAAACAACGCAAATGATGAAAGCTTTGCAAACACATCAAATATTTGAATTCTACAGCACAATTGTGCAAGATCAACGTAAATTATGCATGCATGCATGAAATTTGCGAAAAACAAGACAGATATTATTATACTACAAGAATCATGAATGAAAGATGAGAATATAACAATTTCACATTCATCATTTATCTGCATTAAATCAAATGTTCAGAATATACATGTCAGATATTAATATTTATTACGAAAAATGCAAAGAAATTTACATGCACATCAAGATCAGACATAGTCAATAGCAAAGATATGCAAGTGATATCAATAGCGAACAATAAAATTCAGAAAGAAATTTTATTGTTCAATATTTACAACAAAAAGTCATAAAACGCAAATAACAAGCAATTATACATGATTGAGTGAGAATTAGCAAAAGTTATGCTAAATTCTGAGTAAAAAGTTATTGTTGTTGAAGACTTTAATGCACATCATAGCTGATGAAACACAAAAATTTCAAACTTTATTAGAACAAAAGCATTAATAAAGTGAGTAAATTTACATAAGTGCAATCTGATTAACACTTCTGATATAAATACATATTACAGATATTTAAATCAGTTAAGCTCAGTACTTAATTTAGCATTTGCATCAAAGAATATGCACAATCACATCAAGAATTGACATATAAATGAGAATGTAAACACAGAATTCAATCATGAAGTAATTCTATTTACAATAGTTATGAAAAAAGTAAAGTTGATTGAAAATTCACTGAACGCATCATACAATCTGCAAAAAGTTGATTGAAAAGACTTTGATGAACATTTGCAAAAGACAAAAGACAAAATAATTATCAAGATGCAAAGAATCATGAGTTTAAAGGCAAAAGTCATTTATTTGACTGAATGCATCAAGAATACAGTGAAATTATTTGTATTTAAACAACAAATATGCACAAAATCAAAACTTTGATGAAACAATGAGTTCATCAAAAGATGAAAGATGCTATCATTAAAAAAGTGAATCTGAAAAAGATGCAGAAGTGATGATGCATAAGCAAAGATAGTGCAAACATGAAATTCATATCATGATGCAATAAAGCTGATTAAAAATCAATTTTAAAACAATTTTTTTAACAACATTGAAGAAAAAGAAGTGTTTTAAACATACAAGTTCACTAAATCACGTTTAATTGAAAAGCTATTCTTGATACAAAACTTGCAAAAAGAATTGAAGATCAAATTTAATGAAAAGTGCAAGACATTTCTGAAAGCAATGAATTCATCATCTTCAAAAATTCAAATCAATGAAGAATTACTATCAAACAAAAGTATACAGTGATCAAGAGTTATTGAAGAGAAAATCAAGCACGCTATTAACTTTTCAGCACTCAGAAAAGCATTTGAATCAGACAATATATTATTTGCAATCATACAGTGAGTGTACAAAACTATATTGAAAATCTTCAATTTAGTGTATTCAGATTTGATTGAAAATAACTATTATTTGAAGATATGACGTGAAGACACAAGAATTATTCTAAAAAAATTAGACAAGTTGAATTATTCAATTTCAAAGATATACAGAATTATTATGTTACTAAATTGTTTAAACAAAGTAGCAGAAAAAATAATAGCAATGCAACTGTCTTACACAGCTGAAATTAATGATAAGCTGCTGAATTTTGATCAAATGAGAGATAGAAAACAAAGATCAGCTATAAATGCAGTACTAAATCTAGTGCATGATGCACAAATGATAAAAAGTTGAGAAAACACGCTTATCTGTTTACTTCTAGATGTCAAAGAAGTCTTTGATCATGTTACGTTGAAACAGCTGATCAAAATATTGATTAAATTGAAAATATTGATTAATTTAATCAATTGAGTAAAATGTTTCTTACAAAATCGAATTATTGACTTAGCATTTGACGATGAACGTCAGAAATCAAAGAAAATAAGCACAGAAATATCACAAGACTCATCTATTTTGCTCATTTTATTTTTAATTTATATTTGATACTTGTTTTCAAAGATTCGCGCAAAGTTTGAAAATTTACAGTCACTCAGCTATATTGATGATGTGACGCTATACGTTGAGAGAAGAAATATCAACAAGAATGTGAAAATGCTGAAAAACGTAGCAAAAATCACTTTCACATGATCTGAGAACAATGCAGTGCAATTCAATGACTCAAAATCTGAATTAATACACTTTGAAAGTTACAAGACAACATTCAATCAAATGATTATTCTACTCAATAACATGATCATAAAATCAAAGACATGTGTACAATGACTAGAAGTTTAACTGAATTGAAAGCTCAACTTCAAAGTTCATATGCAAATGAAAATCACAACAGTTACAAGAATGCTACACTTGTTATTTAGATTAATGAATAGCGAGTGAAAACTAAATGTCAAATCAGAAAAGCAGTTATATTTGACATGCATCACGTCTATTAGCGATTATGATGTTGAAATATGATGAAATAATTCAAAAAGTTACTTAGTCAAATTTTGCAAACTGCAAAACGCTGCATTACGAAAAATTCTGAGTGCATTTTGAACATCATTGATAGATGTTATGCAAATACTTAGAAGTTGAAATCTTGTCAATGAAGATGCAATTAGATCAAAAGTGCAAGAACTATGCAATTCAAATAGTTGAATTATTGAAAAAACACTTTATCAGAAAAAAAACATTTATTTTATATTTATTTTAATACTTTATTAAATTGAATCTAAATTTGAATGCATCGAAATATCTGAACTGAAATGAAATGAAGACGAATTTATCTTGAAAAGTCAAGAAATGCAAAGATAAACTCATGCAAATATATTGAATATTGAACAAAGTGCAAAAAACTTTGAATTCAATAATAATAATAATAATAATAATAATAATAATAAATTCATACACTCTTGTGACATCGATTAAATCGATTCATGAGAGACTCTATGCTATGTATGTCGAGTGAACAAAATTCTCTGAGATAGAAAATCGCTCGCTGTCTATACGACTGCTACGGGCAGTCGAGACGATAAAACTGAGACTATGTATCAAATTTGTTCGCGATGATTGCATGTTAGAGAATGAGTGTTCTTGTCATTTTAAACTGCTTCAGCAGCTTCATTTTCATCATCATTCTCGCTGTTGCTTTGAGATTCTTCGTGATTGAGATGATGATTCAATAGTTCATGAAGTCAACGTTTTGTAGCATATTCAGTTGAAGATGCATTCAATTCAAGCAATGCATCAGAATATGCTTGACTGTCTGATGATTTCATTCGCAATTGCATCGAGAACTATTCACGTTCAACACGTTTCTTGAGTGCAGATAAATCTTCAGCTTTATGCGTTCAATTCTGATGTGAGTTGCAAGAATGCTTTCAATCTTCTGAAGATTATCACGCATCTTTACTGACTTCTTGAATAGATGAGATCTTTGAGCGAGAGATGCATTAATGTCTGCGATGCGTTTTTTGTAGTTTTTTCATTGAAGATTTCATTGACTTTTGTAAAACTGTACAATTGCACATTCACTTGTTTAAATCATTATTAAGAAATCAAGTCGTTTGCATCTAGACTGTATCTTTGCTTCTTCATGAATTGAAGTATTCAGAAACGTCATTTTTTGAAGATTGAAAAGCAAAAGATGAGTCTATTAATTTTTATTAAATGAGCATATATGATCTTGCATGCTCATTAAGTCTTTTGTATTCTGTTGTTGATTCAACTGCATAGTGTGACTTGATTCTGTAGCTTGTTCAGATGAACATGTAGCAAGAATGTATATATTTCAACTTTCAGCGTTTCAATGTTCACTTTTCTGAAAACATTAATCACATGACATAACACTTGATTCTGAAGAGTTTCTAGTCTTTGTTTCATACTCGACAATTTCTCTTCTTTATTGCGTTGATGTCATATTAATGCTTCAAATGTCATTCTCAATCTTATCATTGCAAAGTATATTTATCTTGCTTTTGTAAATGTAGTTTCTCAAATGAAGATTTCAAGTTGACTAAGCATCAGCATCTTGATGACGTGATTTGCTTCTATTTGACGAAGATGCAAATCTCATTGTAGTTTCATATTCAGTTGCACTTCAAAAACTTGTACATCTGATTTCAACTTTATTATTGAGTTTTTTATGCATAAACTGACTGTCATGTTGAATCTTTTTAACTTACAAGTGAAGTGAGTAAGTTCATATTTCTTTGAAGTGAATGTAGCATCATGAGTTTGAACTTACTTTGCACAGACATTATATGCTCGACTCAGCAATTTGCAGATTGATTCTGTGATTTTATCGTAGATCAGAATATTGATGTCATTTACAAAGTCAAGCACTTCGATTTTGATTTCTAAAGCTTTGCATTTTTTGATTAAGCTTGCGTTAAAGAATAGAAAAAGAATCGATGATATGAGAAATCTTTGCAATATGTCAGCGTTTACTCGTTGCATCATGCTGATTTATTCATTGAATGTCAATGATGATTCTCTGTCTTTCAGAAAGCTGCAAGTTCATTTAATTATGTAGTTTGATGTTCTTTTCATTCTCAAAGTATGCAGAAGTCTAGTGTGCAAGACATGATTGAACATTTCAATGATATTTAAACTAAGCATGAAGATTACGTACTTGATTTTGCAGTCTCATACTGCATGTACTTGATTCACTAGTAGATTTAGCGCTGAGATCATGAATTGCTTGCATCTCGCTCTCATTTGAGCGTTTGAAAGCATGTGATGAGTCTCAGTAATGTCATTTAATCTTTTGATCATGATTGATTCTAGTGTTTTACTCATGATGTCTAGCAGAGCAATGAGTCAATACATCTTCAAGTCAATGTAATTGCTCTTCTTTGATTTACGAAGTACTATTGTTTGAGCTTTTTTGAACTGCTTCAAATGATATTTGTGAGTTACATATGCATTGAACAAACTGATTAATATTGAAGTCAGTTCTGTTAAACTCGCTTGAAGCACTTTATTTGAAATTTCAAATGCGTCTGATGCTTTGTCAACTTTTACTTGTTGAATCATCTGTCTCATCTCATCTTGCAATAAGACTGAATTGAATGACATTGTCAATAATATAAATGACTTTGAAATGTTGCTGATGTTTGCTTGAAATGATGATGAAAAGAACTTCTTTCATAGCATTTCTGTTTTTTCTTTGAATGAGTCTGTTATGTGATCAAAATCGTTGCTCTTTAATGATGAAAACTATGAAAGTTTCTTGAAAAGCTGACTTTCGATTCTGACTCATTTTGCAAAGCATCAAATCAATTTCAATTCGTTGCTCAGTTCATACATCTGTAATCTAAAATGTGAATGTTTTGTTTCTTTAATGATCTTGTTTTTGTGATCGTTGTATCTTAGATAGTCATTTCACGTCTCTAAAGTATTTTGCGATTTTTATACAACTCATAGTCATCATGATTTCATCACAACTTTTAAGCAAATTTGATTTCAAAAGTCTTGTGCTTGAATCAATGATTTTGCTCAAGAAGTAGACTTCTCAATGATCTCTTGTAATGCATGAGTGATTTCAGTTACTCTGTCATCTATTGCTGTCTTGTCTTTAAGAAAATAATCAATGAAAAAATGTATTCTTAGATGAGTGTTTAATGCTTCTGTGTTCATTTTCTTTCATAATTGATGAGTCGTAAGCTGCATGAAGATTGTGCATAGACACAACTTCGTGATGATTAAAAGATGATCAGATTTCTGATGTAGATTGATTCTCATCTTGTATTTATATATCATGAATTGAATTTTCTTATTGTTAAACGCTAAATTTATTGTTGTGAGCTGATTGTGAATCTCTCTAGTAATTGTGTCTGATTCAAGCAATAGCTTTAGTCTTACGTTCATAATAATGTTTAGTAGAGCATTCATTACTGTGTAATGAGTAAAGCATCTTCTGTCTTCTCAGTGTGAGTGATGTAGATTGAAATCTTCTACAATTAGTTGTTTGCAATCATTTTTGATTAGTTCATTCAGACGAGAAATAGTAGATGATTCTTCTGTAAAGATGATAGACAGCAAGCATGAATTGTAGATGTTTATAAGTTGTAGCATTTGTATCTTGTCTTTCAAGTTGCTAGTTTGTAGCTTGATTGAGTAAATGTTCAATTCAATGATTTTCATCATTCATTGATTGAGTTCTAAATGCTTGTTGATATAAATGCATGTTCTTGCTTGAAATGATGAGTCTTTCATTAAATAAAAGAAGTTGTGAGTTGAACTAAACGTCTGCAAAGCATTGATGTTGCAATCTTGTTTCTGAATGACTATTATGTTGAATTTATGAACTTCTCTGTTTATCAGAAATGATTTCTGAATTTTCAATGACTTTCTGATGTTGTACTGTAGAATTTGCAGAAAGATTTGATTCATCATAGAGTTATCTGTAGCTGTTGTTGACTCTGTGCAGAGACAGCTTTTTGTATGCTTTTAATTGTTGAGAATCTTTCGCATTTTCTGATTTGATGTTTCTGTGTTTGTTCAGACATCATGTCTTCTGAGTCGCTAATCACGTCTGAAAAGTGATCAACTCGTCTCTTCTTGACTTTCATCACTTGTCATGTTGACTTGTTAACGTCTCGACTGCTTATCATCATCGAGATGTTCATTGAATTCAATGAGTTCATTGAACTCACAAGATTCATTGAACTCAAGAAGTTCAAAGAGAAAGAAAAGAGTAAGCAATTGTCTTTTAATGCTTCAAAGTATCTGATTGATCTGTTTTGAAAAATTTCTTCTGATTGCTTTATCTGTAGTTTTCACTTAAAGCATGAATGTCTTCAAAGTTCATAATTATCATTGCAGTTCGCGCATCGTCTTTTATTCATCAACACAACGCATTTCTCAATGTGATGTTTGTCTGTGCATTTGAAGCAGCACTCTTCATTTTTGCAAAATTTAATCATATGATTGAAATCAAAGCATCTATAGCACTGTGTGATACAACAGTTCTTTTCAAACAACTTGCATAAGCATTCTTGATATGAGTTTAGCATGTTTATGTTTAGTAGTCAATTTATCATCGTTTTGATTATGATCTTTATGATGAGCGACAAGTGAATTTTTTCACTCTCAACTATCTTTTTGAGTCAAGCTATTCTCAGTATCTTTAGATCTTCATGAAGTCTTGCGTTGTTCTTTACTAGTCTTTTGATGATCATCTTCTGATTGCTTGTGTTCAGTATAATGCATACATCATGTGCTAGTATCACGAAGTTTCTACACACTACGTGCGCTGAGCTTGCAATTCTCTTCACTCATGTCTGAGACTTTTCTAGAACTGCTTGAACTTTTAAGCTCATCACATGAAGTGCAATGTCTTCGCTTTCAAGTTTGCGAAGCGACACTATTAGATCTCGTTGTGTCATCAACATGTTTGCGATTTCTTGAAAGATCTGATCAATCAATCTTTTCTGTATTTCTTTCATCTCTTTTTTCTTCATTATTTTCACTAGAATCTTGCATCTCTTGCAAAGTGATGACAGATCATCTCTGAGTCACTGTTTCTCAGTTGTTGCTTCTTCTCTTGCTACATTGATTCATGATGATGTTTTGAATGTGAAACATGTATTTTCTTATGTTTGTAACTGTTTATTAAGAAGTTGAATGAATGTCTTCAACTTTTATACATTCTTCGCAATGAATGCATCTTGACTTTCAATCTTTCTTTCTGAAATGTTTCGAAAATGTTGAATCAACTTTAAGATCACTTCTTTTCATGAGTGATCTTTGCTCTTCTCTTTCTCTAACGTCGATATCTGTGTTAGTAGATCAATGATGCTGATAACTTTCATCTCATCATTGCGTGAGTGTTTAGACTTTGCATCGCTATCTCTCTGCAACGAGTCAACGCTGCTCACAATCATCATTGAATCAGCATTACTGCTGCTCATGCAATTCATCATCATCTATTCGTCTACTCAATTTTTTCTCTCTCATTTATAATGCTCTGTTCAAAAGTTTGTTTTACGCGCGTTGTGATTATCAAGTCATTGAATTCAATAAAAGAAATTGAAATTTCTTACTTCAAGAAATCATGAAGTCAGAAAATTGAATATCTGACAAAGATGCAAATTGAATTTGCAAGAAATGAAACATGCAAAATGATAAATACACACTATAGAGAACTGAAAACAATAGTCAAAAAGACGAAAAACATAGTGATGTACATCAATACATTGCAAACTCAAGAAAAGATAGCAAAGCTTAAAACAGAAATTAAAATCATGATGATATTCACGCATGAATCTGTTAAATGCATCAAGATGACAAGCGTGATTGATGAAATAATCATAACGAAAGTGAAATTGCAAGCTATCAACAATGCAATCATGATATACAGCGAAGAAACATCTGAGAACAGCGAAATTTGAGTGTACACAAACAGTCAAATGACGCTGCAAAGACTAAAAGCAAAGAGCAATGTCAACTTAAAGTTATTAAATAACATACAACAAAATCTGATCAATCTGTAACAAAATCAATGTCATATGTGCATACAACGAGTATTAAGTTGCAAAGACATCATTGAAAATGAAGCAGTGAATCAATTGATCAAAGACGTGACATGAAAAAGATCAACAATTGACATTAGAAAAAGAACAATCATGAGCTTCATCAAAAAGCAAATAGACAAAGAGATAAAAAAGCAATGACTAATTGCATGAAATAACAGTATCAAAAAAGAAAATCAGTATCAGAAGCACACAGCGAGAATGAATCTGAGTTACAGATCATTAAAGAAGCTTCGAAAAATAAACAGACTGACGTTTTCAACGTTTATACAGCTAAAAATGAGACATGATTATTTTAAAAGCTATTTGCATCAATTATCAAAGAATAATTCAAACAAATGCTATGAAATATGCAAGATGAGACAAACGTTGAAGCACTTACTATTGAACTGCAAACATTATAGAGCAGAACAGTTACAGCTTAAAGCAAAAGCACAGTTCAAAAACATGAACATTATATTAATGTTGTTTATCATCAAGATTGAAAAAATCACAATGCTAAAGTACTTGAAAAGTACTTGAATTGTAACAAGAAAATGATTATTGAGAACGAAAGAGTAAAGTGAGAAGAACATGAAGAAGCAAGAAAATGAAAGCACAAAAGAGAGAAGTTGTTTGATTGAAAGTGCTTGTTTATGTAAACTATTGATGTGATTGATTAATGAGAAGATATAAAGCAGCGACTTTGATCAAGATACATGTAATTTAACATATACACAACGTCTAGACAATGTCATAGTCATAGACTGCATGCACTTAATGAAAAAAGAAAAAAAGATTCACTTTCTAATTGAGTCAATTTTTGCAACTTTATGATCGAAAGCAGAAGCTCTGCTACATATGTGTAGTAAACATGAAGACAACAGTTGATCTTTTTACTGAACTCATCATTGAACAGAAGAAGCTCTGCAACGCGTTGCAGATGTAAATCAATCTCTTGATTAATCTCTTGACTGAACTCATCATTGAATAAAACAAGCTTTGCAACGCATGCAGACATGAATGAACTTCTCAACTGATTTTTTGACTGAACTCATCATCAAATGAACAGAACAAGTTCTATTGAACGTAATAAACATGAACAGAACAAACTTTATTAAATATGATAGACATGAACAGAGAAAGCTCTATTGAATGCAATAAACGCGATCAGAACAAGCTCTGTTACATGCGTGTAATAGACACGAATCAAAGTGAGTCTGCTACAAGAGCAGATAATGATTAATCTTGTAATTGAGTCAGTCACTTAATAGTGAGTCTGCTTGAACGATACTTGAAGTAAGTCTGCTACAATGACATGAAAGAAACAAGCTTTTCTACATGCGTGTAGTAAACATGAATCAATAGTGAATCTGCTTCAATGACAATTTACTTAATTCAGTCATGAATCTTTTCTTATTCATACCTTCTACAATTTATCTCTATTCACGACATTGATCATAACAGCAAAGATGATATGTACTGCAAACAAAATAGAACATATACTATATGTTTAAAAGAGAATAGAACATATACTATATGTCTAAAATCACGAAAATATGAGCTGAAGATTGTTCATCATTGAATATTTGAAGCTGAATAGAAAGAGTCTGCTTGAATGACAAGAATAGTAAGTCTGCTACAAAAGCAGATAACGATTAATCTCATTATTGAGCTTATCACTTGAAGTGAGTTTGCTACAATGACAAGTCAATAGTTGATCTTTTGATTAAGCTCATCATCAAAAGACAAGCTTTGCTACATGCATGTAGTAAACATGAACAGAACAAGCTTTATTGAATGTGATAAACATGAATGAAACAAGCTCTGCTACATGCATGTAGTAAACACAAATCAGAAGACAATGATTGATCTCATTGACTGAACTCATCACTCAATAGTGAGTCTGCTTCAATGACATAAAAAGAACAAGTTCTACTATGCAGTAAACTTGAATCAGAAGTGAGTCTGCTTCAATGACATTTGACAAGAAAAAATAGACTTGAAACGTCTGATGAAATGAGCTTGAAACACTTTATGTTAAGAAGAAATAGACTTGAAACGTCTGATAAAATGAGCTTGAAACGCTTAATGAAATGAGCTTGAAACGTTCAAATAAAACGATAATGAAATGAATAAGAAGAAAAGAACTGATTGAAGCAATAAAATCATTGCTTAACTGAGAGAAGAAAGTAATATTACAAGCGTGTTCAGTCTTCTACTGAAGCGCGCGTTCTTTGAGCGAGTCTAAGACTTTATTGAGCTTAGCGCTTTTCTTTCTTCTGTATATATAGTTTTTGCATCTCAATAAATCTTACTCTTGAGCTTTAAATTCTCATTTATCTGATTTACTCTTTGTTTACCTGTATCTTTATAACTTGTTCTAGACATGATTCTAACAATCATACTGTTGAAGTTTTGACTGATCATAATAATTTGAAGAATTTTATGAATATTTAAGAGCTAAATAAAAGACAAGTTAAATGAATCATGAGATTGTTGATTTACAACTTTGAAATAGCATATAAATCAGAAAAGACAAACTCAATTAATGCATTATTGAGATGATTTGACTATAAGAATGAGAACATTTCTGCAAATTATTTGCTGTTTACTCTGCAGCGAAAACTGACTAGAATAGAAAGTTTAAATAATTTTATATTCATAGTGATCAGAGAACTATACTGTATATAAATGATTAACGATGTCAAGAAGATATTCATTCACAGTATAAGTATAAATAGATATTCAGCAGAACATGTTGAGAGCAGACTGCAAGATGAAATTCATTGATAAACATAAGTGATTAATAATGTTGAGAAGATGTTCATTCATAATGTTAATGAATGAAGATATTTAGCGAAACATGTTGAAGACAAATTGCAAGATGAAATCTACTGTACATAAGTAATTAATGAAGTCAAGAAGATGTTTGTTCACAGTATTAATGAAAACATGAATATATGTTCAGCAATGCATGTCAGAAGTATGCTACTGAGAATCATGATTTTAGCAGTGCAAAAGATGCATCTAAATGAAATACATTTCTCAAAAGATAAAATTTCTTAATCTGAGTCTGAAAACTTAAGAAAATATGATGATGAAATGTTGATTCATAAAGATTGCAATATAGCTGAGAAACAGCTTAATTCTGTTGCTGAAACTGTTGATTGCAAATAATTCATTTCACATACAATTGTCAAAATATTGATAATTCATGAAATAATATACAACTTCAGTAGTAAATTCATAATTGAACTCATCAAGATCTTACAGCAAGAAAATGAATTTGATGTGAGATTAAAAGTATGAAAGAATGACATTAAAGCTTGAACATTGAATAGTTAAGAAATGATAGAAGAATTCATTTAGCAATTAACTAAATTTAGCAGTTGAACAGTTCTACAAAGTTGAAAATTCATACTTCATTTTTTATTGCTTCAACAATTCATTTTAGATGAACTACGTAGTTAATAAAACCTCTTTGAAACTCTTCTGATATGCATGTTTCACTTTGATTAATCAGTTGTAAATATTACGTTATTTCTTTGCTTCTGCTTCTGCTTCTGCTTCAGCTGTCTGACTCATAGCTTAACTATCAGCTGCTTCTGCTTCTGCTTCTGCTTCTGCTTCTGTTTCAGCTGTCTGATTTGTAGCTTAACTATCAGCTGCTTCTTCTTCTTTTGTTTAAAGTTTGCTGTCATTGATGTGAAGAGCTCAAGATCTAAATGTAGTAAATTATTGATTTTTCTATTTTACATCTTTGTCTGTTGAGCTGAGATTACGACAACTCATTTTCAAGTAGAAGAAGATTTTAAAGTAAAGAGCTCAAAATTTAAACGTAGTAAAGAACTAATCTTCTTTTGTTATATCTTTGTTCATTGATTCTCTCTTCTTTCATCAACAATCTCTTGATTCATGACTCTTGCAGTATTATAATTACTCTCAATTCAATTGATTTTTTGCTTCTTTCTTTTATTGAGTTCAAGAAGTTTCAGATTAATAACATTTTGAATAGTAAATTTCATCATTATTCATATTGCTGCTTTACTCATCTTTTGAAAAATCTAACTAGAAGTTGTTTCTTTTATTGCTTGTTTAATAAGTTGCTGTACTTGAGAGATATTTGCAAATGTTAGAATGACTTCTAAATCTTCATCAGAATCAATGTATGTGACTATAGTCTTGACAGACGTTTTTTTCCCCATTAAATACATGCAGTCTATGACTATGACACTGTCTAGACGCTGTGCATATGTTAGATTACATGTATCTTGATCAACGTTGCTGCTTCATATCTTTTTATTGATCAATCACATCGATAGTTTGCATAAACAAGTGCTTTCAATCAAACAACTTCTTTCTTTCATGCTTTCATTTTCTCGTCTCTTCATGTTCTTTTCACTTTATTCTTTCGTTCTTAATAATCATTTTCTTGTTGCAATTCAAGTACTTTTCAAGTACTTTAACATTGCAATTCTTTCAATCTTGATGATAAACAATGTCAATATAATGTTCATGTTTTTGAACTGTACTTTTGCTTTAAGCTGTAACTGTTCTGCTTTATAATGTTTGCAGTTCAGTAGTAAGTGCTTCAACGTTTGTCTCATCCTGCATATTTTATAGCATTTGTTCAAATTATTCTCTGATAATCGATGCAAATAGCTTTTAAAATAGTCATGTCTCATTTTTAGCTGTATAAACGTTGAAAACGTCAATCTGTTTATTTTTCAAAGCTTCTTTAATAATTTGTAACTCAGATTCACTCTTACTGTGTGTTTATTGAAAATATGTTGCATACGTTGCATGCAACATACATAAAACATGATTTCTATGCTGATTTTCTTCTTAGCAAAAGATAGTCTTTTCTCTCACAGCAGATTCACAGTTCAAGATGAGTGAAATCTTTCACTGCTCAAATTTTGATAGTTTACTTTTTAAGCATGAATTGCAAATGTTTCATCAGCAATACATATGTATATTGCAGTCGATTTCTTCTTTAATCACATCAACATATGTTACTGTTCTCTTAAGTTATACAGATGATGTTTTCAACTAAAGATTGATTTTATCATCAAGACATTCAAGAGTCAAAACTTAGTGAAGAAGTGAAATTCTTAAAATTGACAGTTATCATCATTGTATATCACATCTTGCGAACACTCACTTCGTTTGTAAAACATGCAACTCATCTGTTTTGCATTATTTGTAGAAATCTTTCTCATGCAAATCAATTATATCTTGCAAAAATGTTCATATATTACACTTTTAATCAAACAGTGTAATTCAATCATTCTTTACTAACTCGCTTGTATTTCTCTTCTTTTAACAAAGTTTTTTCATCAATGTATCACTTATGTATAAAATGTCTGTGTCTGAACGTCTGTTAAATGATATTAATGAGATTCTTAAGTTTGCTCATGTCAAACTTAATGAGTCTTGTGAGTTGCTTATGTCATAGTAACAGACATGCAGTCTTAACAAGATTTATACATAGTTAGCATGTAAATTTAAAGAATGTTCATGATTTAAGTTTTTTCTGCTAATCATCTTCAACAGATCAAACATGAGAATATTTTGTTTCAGTTCTTATCATTCATCAACAGTTTGTAAAGTGAACTAAATTTTAGAGTTTAGCTTAAGCAACAAATGTTGCTTAAAGTTGAATAAAATCTGAATTTAAGCTGATCTCGCTGAGCTGAGTTCTGCTTTTGTCAATAAAATCTGCATTCATTCATATGTTGCTGAACTGAATTTCGCTTTTGTCAATAAAATCTGCGTTTGTTCATATGCACTGAACTGAATCTCGCTTTCGTTGCTTTCGTCGCTTTCATTGCTTATGTCACATATGTAGATTCTTCTTTTTGCATATATTATATATATCTACAGAGACTTATTTAAAGACAGAATTATAGTATGAAGCGTCGCTACAATGAATGTTGTCATTGTACTTAAGAGCATCATTAATAGTACATGAACACTCTTCACTCTTGATCATTCATCTCTTCAAAATATACATAGACTCAAGTCAAAACAACTCAGAAAACGACTTGATTGATTCTAATTTCAAAGATAATTTGCAGATTGTCTCTCAAGTCTTGCGCGAAGAACATGAAGATAACATTGTCAAAAGTTTTGAGCAAGCACGATCATTAAGACATTGAGCGACATGATTTGAGTAATCTCATCGAGCATTCACTGCAAAATAACTCAGAAGACAAATTGATTAACTTTAATTTCGTGAAGATCGACAATCTTATCTGCATACGAAGTATATGCTCATGACTAAAAATGACAAATTAATAGTCAAGAAAATGAGATGAATGATTTCTGTTGATGTAGCATTTCTCGATCTTCTTATCTGAACATCAACTATGCATGTATGTCTGAACACAGCAGTTCTGCTCAGTGCTTATGCTGAGTAAAACTAAATTGTTGTACTCGCTTTGAAAGTCTATCATGCACTGCTAATTTGTAGCATCTGATGTAGCAACAATCTCACATTCGCTCTTCAACTTCTGTGTTAAATGTCAAAGCTGTAATGCTTCTGTTTGAATTTTCAAGTCTCTTTGATCTTCAATCTGTAGAGACAGTTTTTCAATGATGATTCTTTCTCTTACGTCTCGACTCTATATCAGCAATAACTCAAACTCTTTTTTTATTGACTTTCTCATTCTCATCGCTAATCTTGACTTCTTGCAGTCTTCACAAAGCTTAAACTATTCATTATGAATGCATTGCAGTGACTTATCAGACTTTATGCATTAACATTCTTTGCAATATTTTGAATTAATTCAACATTATTTGATCTGACATCAGTTGTCACATTGTCGATGATCTTACTCTCGATCATAGTGTGCAAGATCTCAAGTAATCACATATCTGTCATCTGCAGCAGATTCAATAACTCATTTAGCTTTTTCGCAATTTTATCATTATTTTCAAAATCATGAATCTGAGATCAGTTGACTATATCGATGTATGCAAAATTGATCATTTGCAAAAGCATCGTAAATGTCATCTCTTTGACTTGTATCTTTGCTTGATGTGCAAGTAGATGATCTCACTCATCAGAGAACTGAGCTTTGCAGTAGTCTGACACAGCTGCTAGAAAGATTTTGTGAGCTGACTTTTCATGATCTTCAATCTCGAGTTAGATCAATTGCGTGTGCTTGACTGATTTCAAAGCAGATACGTTGATACTTTTTTAACATCTTGACAGAACATTGAAGTCTGACTCAATTGATTAAACTGTCATCGTACTTGAATCACAAGAACACATTGAACATAATCTTTGAAATTAAAAATCTTTGTTGACTTGCAAGATTGAAGATCAAGAAACACTCAGTATGTATGAAGAGATTGTGAGCATCACGTTTTGCAGTGAAGAAATGAAGTTGTGTGCTCTATATGAAAAGTAGATAGAAAGATTTCATTCTTGTGATTGTATAATGACATTGTTTTGCAAAATTTCTCTTTTCATTCAACGCAATTGCTGTTAGAGATTTGATGTTGTGATTTGCAAGTTCTTGAACAAACGCAAAGTATTCAGTGACAGAAAGTTTTTCTCATGTTTATGAGTTGATGATGTTGAGCGTGATATCAAAGTTCATTGATTGACATGACATGAACATTCAAGATCTTTAATCATATCAAGTATTTATCTACTATCTTCGAAGAGACAAGATTACTCAGACTTTCTACAATTCACGACAAAAGTAGCTTCAAGATCTTGCAAAACATGATTTCTTTCACAAATAAATACTTTGCAGCTTTGTTAAAATGCAATGATTGAATAATTCTAGCTTGCATATTTCATTTCATGCAAGAAACATGAAGAAAACATTCTTGCAAAATTTAGACATGTGCAATCATGAAGATATCAAGAGACGCGATCAGAATAATTTCATTGAGTCAATTCATCACATTAGTGCATGTGATGAGCAATTGATGACGAAGCGCAAGATCAAGCAGTAAGACTCTCTGTTGATAATGAGCAGAGCAAGACAGTTACTCAAATACAAGTGATAATGTCTTGTATGTTTTAATAAGTTGTATATAGTCATAATTCTAGCTATATATATATAATATATAAAGAAAGCATTTCATCTTCTGATGTGCAACTTTAATGATTGAGTTCTCATAGCTTCTGATGAGATGATGTTTCAGAGTCAATCTGTTGTTTTCATGAGTTTGACTAATGTATGATTCATTGAACTGCAAAACAGATTCATTAAATTCATGATGTCTGCTTCAATGTCATTAATCATGATGTAATCTTCAAGATGTATGAAAGTCATCAAGTTTAATATTCTCGATTGCACATAATATCTTAATGACAATTGCTTGAAGATTATAAAACTTGACTATTGTGATCATGACAAAGCGAAGTGCATCTGTGTCTTCTTCAGTCAAGCAACTACATCATCAATCTTGTTGATAATTAATTGTGATGATTGTAATCAGTACACTCTTCAAGTCAAAATCTTTGCAAATGACTTTCATGAGTTTAGATCTTGCAAATTGTGACTTCTGTATTCGCGATGATGAGTTTTGAGTGAGTCATCATCACAAAACATGAGTTACTCATGTTGATGCAAATTCGCAAATGAGCGAGCTGACATTCAATTTTCAAACATTAGAAGTCAAGTCAACTTTTGAGTCAAAGTATGATATAAATGAAGTATCACACATTCTTCATGTGCATCAACAGCACTTCTTCTCTTTTCTGAGAAAACATTTCTATACTTTTGTATTTCAAATATTCATTGATTGCATTTACATTTGCATCATCTGCAGTGTGTGAATGTCTGACAAGTATGAAAAGACTTTTCAAGTGTACATTTTCATGTAAATGACTTGAACTTTAAGACTCATGATTTTTGAGAAGAGTGCACTTTTCTTAATTTTAATTTTAATTTTATTTCTTCATTAAGTGCATGCAGTCTATGACTATGACACTGTCTAGACGCTGTATGTATGCTAAGTTACATGTAACCTGACCAAAGTCGCTGCTTTATATCTTCTCGTTGATCAATCACATCGATAGTTTGCACATACAAGTGCTCTCTCTCAACTCTCATCATCGTACTTTCGTTTTTCTTTGTTTCTTCGCACTCTTCGCGTTCTACTCTTTCGTTTCTAATAGTCATTTTCTTATCGCAATTCAAGTATTTTTCAAATACTCTAGTGTTGCAATTCTTTCAATTTTGGTGATGAACAGTGTCAATATAGTGTCTGTGTTTTTGAGCTGAGCTTTTTTCTTAAGCTTTATCTGCTCTGCTTTATAATGTCTGCAGTTCAGCAGTAAATGCTTCGACGTTTGTCTCGCCTTGCATATTTCATAGCGTTTGTTCGAATTATTCTCTGATAATCGATGTAAATAGCTCTTGAAATAGTCATGTTTCATTTTCAGCTGAATAAAGATTGAAAACGTTAATCTATCGATTTTTCTCATCTCTTTTAATGATTTATGACTTAGATTCACATTTGATATGTGCTTTCGATACTGATTTCTCTTCTTGATGCTGCTTTTTCAGACATTTAACCATTGTAATTTCGTCTCTTTGCAAATTTGCTTTTTGACGAAGCTTATGATGATTGCTTTCATGTTGTCAATAACTGATAATTCTTGAGCCGCTGAGCGTCTTTGATCAATTGATCTGCTTTTTCGTTTTCAATAATGCTTTTGCGACTCAATATTTACTGTATGCGAATTTGACACTGATTCTGACGTAAATTGATCAAGTTTTGTCGTATGTCATCAAATAACTTCGCATTGACGTTGCTTTTTGCATTTAGTCTTTGCAAAGTCATTTGACTGTTCATGTACACTCAAATTTCGCTGTTTTTGAATGCTTTTTCGCTGCATAATGCAATTGCATCGCTAATAGCTTGCAGTTTCGCTTTCGTTGTGATTATTTTGTCATAAACGCTTGTCGCTTTGCTGTATCTGATGAATTCATGCGTGAATATCACTGTTGTTTCAGTTTCTGTTTTGATTTCTGCTATCTTTTTTCGAATTTGCGATGCGTTGATATACATCACTATGTTTTTCGCCTTTTTGATAATTCTTTCTAATTCTCTGTAGTGTGAATTGATCATTTCGCGAGTTTCGCTTTTTGCAAATTCGATTTAAATTCTTGCTAAATGCTTGATTTCTTGACCTCATGATGTCTTGAAGTGAGAAATTTCGATTTCTTTTATTGAATTCAGTGTTTTTTGCACTTTGTTCAATATTCAATATATCTGCGTGAGTCTGTCTTTGCACTTCTTGACTTTTCAAGATAAGTTCTTCTTCATCTCGTTTCAGTTCAGATATTTCGATGCATTCAGATCTAGATTCAATTCGATAGAGTATTAAGATGAGTACGAAATAAACGTTCTTTTTCTGATAGAGTGTTTTTTCAATAACTCAACTATTCAAATTGCATAGTTCTTGCACTTTTGATCTAATTGCATCTTCATCAACGAGATTTCTGCTTCTATTTGCATAGCATCTATCAATGATGTTCAAAATGCACTCAGAATTTTTCGTAATGCAGCATTTTGCAGTTTGCGAAATTTGACTAAGTAGCTTTTTTGATTATTTCATCATATCTCGACGTCATAATCGCTAATAGACGTGATGCATGTCAGATATAACTGCTTTTCTGATTTGACATTTAGTTTTCACTCGCTATTCATTAATCTAAATAACGAGTGTAGCGTTCTTGTGACTGTCGCGATTTTCATTTGCACATGAGCTTTGAAGTTGAGCTTTCAATTCAGTCAGACTTCTAGTCATCATACACATGTTTTTGATTTTATGATCATGTTGTTGAGTAGAATAATCATTTGATTGAGTGTCGTCTTGTGACTTTCAAAGTGTATCAATTCAGATTTCAAGTCATTGAATTGCACTGCGTTGTTCTCAGCTCATGTGAAAGCAATTTTTGCTGCGTTTTTCAGTATTTTCACATTCTTGTCAATATTTCTTCCCTCAACGTATAGCATCACGTCGTCAATATAGCTGAATGACTGTAAATTTTCGAACTTTACGCAAATCTTTGAAAACAGATATCAAATATAAATTAGAAATAAAATGAGCGAGATAGATGAATCTTGTGATATTTCTGTGCTTATTTTCTTTGATTTCTGACGTTCATCGTCAAATGCTAAGTCAATAACTCAATTTTGTAAGAAGCATTTTACTTAATTGATTAAATTGACTGATATTTTCAATTTAATCAATATTTTGATTAGCTGTTTCAATGCAACATGATCAAAGACTTCTTTGACATCTAGAAGTAGACAGATAAGCGTGTTTTCTCGACTTTTCGTCATTTGCGCATCATGTACTAGATTTAGTACTTCGTCTATAGCTGATCTTTGTTTTCTGCCTCTCATTTAATCAAAATTCAGCAGCTTATCATTAATTTCAGCTGTGTAAGACAGTTGCACTGCTATTATTTTTTCTGCTACTTTGTCTAAACAGTTTAGCAGCATAATAATTCTGTATGTCTTCGAAATTGTTACAAAGCGTGTCAACGTTGAATAGAATCTAGTCAATAGACTCTAGAGATTTCAATATGTGAACAAGAAACAATGATGTTTCAAATTGAAATATGCTGAAACATTTCATTTATTCGAGCTCTAGCAAATCGACTACTTCGTCTCTTTGTTTGCTCTACTATAGATACAGCTCAAAACTGTCTTCTTTCTTCTATATTCTTAGTTTTTTAGTTAAAGCTACCTCTATTGATCAAACATTCTATTCAGCTACGTACTATCTCGCTACAGTGTGATTAGATTCTAGGCATGATCTCAACATTAAACTAAGCATTTGTTTACCACATGATATCAATTTCATTACTCATTCAAGCTACTCGATGAACAACGAAACGAGTATAAAGAAATTTGTTTACCTGATAATCGATGACATCGAAAGACAGAACAACATCAGAGAGTCAATAGAATCAACGAGAACATATGATCATTGAATTGTTAGAGAATCTATCGCTCATTCAATAGCATCGATTCACTCGATCAATAGAATCAACGAGAACATATGATCGTTGATTGCTAGAGAATCACAAATCTTTCTTCTCAAAAAGCTTGTGAATCAGTTGAGTCAAAATAATCTGTGTCATCAAATTCAATTCAACTTGATTCAAATTCAGGTCAATTTAGTGAGTCTGCTACAAAGACGCTGTCAATGCGATGATTTACCTACTCACATCGCTTTATCTATCAGTGAATTGATCTATCTCATGTTTCTGTGTCAACTAGTGAGTCTGCCTCAATGACATAATCAGAATCGACATCTTCAATGAGCTAGTCGATTTTCTTCTAGTGAGTCTGCTACAAAGACGCTGTCAATGCAATGATTTATCTACTCACATCGTTCTATCTATCAGTGAATCAACCTATCTCATGTTTATCTTCAACTAGTGAGTCTGCTTCAATGACACGATCAGAATCAATCTCTTCAATGAGCTAGTTGATTCTCTTCTAGTGAGTCTGCTACAAAGACGCTGTCAATGCAATGATTTATCTACTCTCATTGTCTTATCTATCAGTAAATCTGATTCTACGTTCACATGCAAATAGTGAGTCTGCTACAATGACAAGTCGAAAGTTGATCTCTTCAATGAGCAAGTTGACTAGTGAGTCTGCTACAATAGACATTTGACAAGTTGATTTGAATCAATAGAAAGATTGATAGAAAGGCAGGCATCAAGACTCTACGTCAGTACTATGAACTACACTACAAGTCATAGAGACATGACTTTTAAAGAGAAGAGAGTAATGTTACGAAGCATGTCGACGTTGAATAGAATCTAGTTAATAGACTCTAGAAATTTCGATATGTGAACAAGAAACAACAATGTTTTGAATTGAAATATGCTGAAACATTTCATCTATTTGAGCTTTAGCAAATCGGCTACTTCGTTTCTTTGTTCGCTCTACTATAGATACAGCTTGAAACTGTCTTCTTTCTTCTGTATTCTTAGTTTTCTAGTTAAAGCTATCTTTATTGATCAAACATTCTATTCAGCTACGCACTATCTCGCTGCAGTGTGATTAGATTCTAGGCACGATCTCAACAGAAATTAAATAATTCGATTTGTCTGATTTTTTCAGAATAATTCTCATGCCTTCGCGTCATATTCTCGAATAATAGTCGTTTTCGATCAAATCTAAGTACACTAAATTGAAGATTTTCAATATAGTTTTGTACGCTCGCTGTATGATTGCAAATGATATATCATCTGATTTGAATGCTTTTCTGAGTACTGAGAAGTTAATAGCGTGCTTGATTTTTTCTTCGATAACTCTTGATTACTGTATACTTTCGTTCGATAATAATTCTTCATTGATTTGAATTTTCAATGATGATGAGTACATTGCTTTCAGAAATGTCTCGCACTTTTCATTGAATTCAATCTTCAATTCTTTTTGCAAGTTTTGTATCGAGAATAGCTTCTCGATTAAACATGATTTAGTGAACTTGTAGATCTGAAACACTTCTTTTTCTTTGATGTTGTTCAAAAAATTGATTCAGAATTGGTTTTTGATTAGCTTTATTGCATCATGATACGAATTTTGCATTTACACTATCTCTGCTCATGCATCATCATTTCTGCATCTTTTTCAGATTCATTTTTTTGACAACAGCGTCTTTCACATTTTGATGAGTTCATTGTTTCATCAGAGTTTTGATTTTGCACATATTCGCTGTTTAAATACAAATAATTTCACTGTATTCTTGATGCATTCAGTCAAATAAATGACTTTTGCTTCTAAACTCGTGATTCTTTGCATCTTGACTATCATTTTGTCTTTCGTCTTTTGCAAATGCTCATCAAAGTCTTTTCAGTCGACTTTTTGCAGATTGTATGACGCGTTCAGCGAATTTTCGATCAACTTCACTTTTTTCGTAACTATTGTAAATAGAATTACTTCATGATTGAATTCTGTGTTTGCATTCTCATTTATATATTAATTCTTGATATGATTGCGCATATTCTTTGATGCAAATGCTAAATCAAGTACTGAGCTTGACTGATCTGAATAGCTGTGATATGTGTTTATATCAGAAGTGTTAATCAGATTGCATTTATGTAAATTTACTCACTTTATTAATGCTTTCATTCTAATAAAGTTTGAAATTTTTGCGTTTCATCAGCTATAATGTGCATTAAAGTCTTTGATGATAATAACTTTTGCTAATTCTCGCTCAATCATGTATAATTGCTCGTCATCTGCGTTTTGTGACTTTTCGTTGTAAATATTGAACAATAAAATTTCTCTCTGAATTTTATTGTTCGCTATTGATATCGCTTGCATATCTTTGCTATTGACTATATCTGATCTTGATGTGCATGTAAATTTCTTTGCGTTTTTCGTAACAAATATTAATACTCTGACATGAGTATTCTGAACATTTGATTTGATGCAAATAAACGACGAATGCGAAATTGTTATATTTTCGTCTCTCATTCATGATTCTTGTAGTATAACAATGTCTGTCTTGTTTTTCGCAAATTTCATGCATGCATGCATAATTTGCGTTGATCTTGCGCAATTGTGCTGTAGAATTCAAATATTTGATGTGTTTGCAAAGCTTTCGTCATTTGCATTGTTTTGTGACGTTTCGAATACAATACTCATTACAATTTCATGACTAGATGATCTTTTTGTGAGCTAATAAACTGAGCTGTCTGATATGTTTTGCACATTGCGCTATTTGCGAAGTGCGCATTTTGACAGTTGCAACATCTAGAAATCATGTGATTGCATGATTGCTCATCTTTGCACGTAGATAATTGACATTTATGATTTCAGATCTGATGATTTCGCTTGCAGTACAAGCATCTTGATAATTTGTTGCATTTGTTTTGCAAATGCTCGAATATTTGACATTTTTGACATTAATCATTTGATCAATAGTCTTGATATTCAACTGTTTGATATGTTGATTTCGCAGCTAAGAGTCATTTTTTCAAATGTCTTTACGCTTCTGCTTCGATTTTGAACGTCAGTATCATCGAAGCATAATTCTTTCTTGCTTTATTTTCATCTTTTGATAATCATATTGAATTGATTATCAGCTTCAATTCGGAATTGTACTTCTTTAACTCAATTCTCAGATATTTCATTTCTGTCTTCATGTTGAAGATTTCGATTTTCAGACTGTGTATGACTATTTTGTGTCATTTCTCATCTTTCTTAATGCTTTTAACATCAACAACATGCTCTCATATTGCTCTTTGCGCTAGTAAGACGTCTGCGATGTATTTTTTCAAGATCATCAAAGCAATGTTGTTTTTCTTTAGCGTTTTGACTATCGTGACGACTCTTAGATCGATTTTCGCCTTTTTCAATGCATTATTCATCGAATCTCGCATTTTCATCGTCTTCAACGTTCAGTTCTCATTTTTGAGATTGACAATGAGTCTTTTTTCATGATACGATATTTCTTGTGATTTTGACGAGAATTTCTTGATAATCAGGTTTCATTCGCCTGCATTTGCATTTGCATTTGTATTTGCATTTGCATTTGCATCTGTGACTTGAGCTGCTTTTTGCGCATATGTGAGTTTCTGCGTTGATTTTTGCAAATTTTGCATGACTTGCGACGTTTGTGAAACCTGCATCTTCTGCAAGATTTGCAAATTCTCTGTCATTTGCTTTGCATTGATTCTCTTTTTGATGTCTTCAGCATTTTGTTGAATCAATTGTAAAATGATCTTCAGTTTGTTGTTTGTTTGACTTTGAAGTCAATTTATTTGCTTCTGAATCGAGTTTTCTATGCTTTCATTGTATGCTCTTTGAATGTAGATTAAGCTATGACTTATAGTTTCTTTCTGTTCTGATATTGCTTGTCTTAGCTGATTGACTGCAAATTCAATTCTTTCGCGCAGTCTCTTTATCTGCATCTTTTTAGAGATGACATTGTAGCACTTGCTTGTACTAACTTTGATGCTAGCTTCTTTTTGCGAACTTTTCATTGCTTTTCGCTTTTTCATTCCTTTGAATTTCACAATCGCTCATGTTTGCTCTTTTTGCTGCAAATTCACATTTCGCAGATTGATTGTATTCTTATCATTATACGCATTTGCATGTGAATTTAGCATTAATGCATCAAGTGAACTAAACATGTATTGCGTTTTTCTATTTACTGGTGTGAGTGATTTTTGTTGACTGTGAAATAAATCAACAATGTCATTCTGCATTTGTTTGCTTGTTGACAAACTCATGCTAAGTTCATCTTATAAATCTGTTTCAATCTCTAACGTTGACTTTTTGATTTCTATTGTCAATGTTTTGAGTTCTGACGCTGAGCTATTGCTTCTATTGAGTTTCACGTTACTATTCGCGAAACGAAGCGAGAAAAAGCGCATAAAGCGACTCTTTATATTTCTTTTCATAGAGAGTTTTTTTGAGTTTTGAGCTTCGAACTTCTAGAAAATTCACTTGACATCACTTAAATATCTCTTTAATCTCTTATTCAGAGCATTTCACATAGACAATAACTTTAGTGTAGAGATTCTTCAATTTCTATCTTGAAATCTGCAATAAATCGTCTTCTATTATTGACTTATGTCAGATGAAAATGAAATAAATTTAGTCTGCAAGAGTTTAGATTACTCTTTTTGATAAAAAATGCTTAACGCAATTGCTTTATATTTCAGATATTGAAGTAGTCATGTTATCTCGCTCAGAATAATAACGACTGATTTCAACTTATTGTCTTGCACATCAAGAAAAGATAAAACAGATAGTGATTTGATAAGAAACGCTGTACTTCTCTGAAACAACGTTGTTCTCTGTGTGATCTTCGAATGCAAAAGAATTCGATTTCGATTTTTGCATTAGTACACAGTCTTTTGTGCTGTTCTAAAGTCGATTAACAACTTGTTCTTTTTATGTGAGTTTGCTCTTCGATTTATCAATCAAATTACTGTCTGTGCACTTTTCTTACTTGTAGTCTTTCGTCTATCTCTTTTCATGATTGATACTAGTGATGTAATAAAAGTGTGATTTTGAGTTGTGAAATCACTGACATTTGACTGACATTTTCATTACTTCAATGAGTGAAGTTTTTTAAACTCTGCTGCGTTTCATAGATGCAGAATGATCATAGCTGAAATCAGTACAGATGAACATTGTTGTCGATCTATGAAATGATACTGCGTTTGCTTCTTTGAATCATTGTTAATTTGCACACATTCAGACACAATGTTAATTGAGTAGTCATGATTTTCTTAATGAGCTATTTGAATGAATCTATTCAAAAGAACGAAAATGAGAATCTGTGATTATGCTTAAGCAGTATTATTTATGTCGTTGAAGATTTGTTGAATCATCAAAGCAATATCTGCAACATCATCAAGAATCACAGAGCTTAATGTTGATTATATAAATTTTTTCATGATCTCAACAAGTTTTGATGAATATATCAATGAATGTTAAAGAAAAAAGAGTGAGTATAACTATCTATAATACAGATTGATAAACTAGTAACACATCGTGCTTTCTTGATGCACATGTATGAAGCGATATGATTTATGTGCAGTCATCATTTTTCACTCTGTCACTGAGTTCAATGTGATCATCTTCATCATTATCATTGTCTTCAATATTTCTGATTAATTCTTTAACTTGAAATGTTTTAAGCTTCAATGTCATGTTCATTAAACGTGCTTAATGATTCTGTCTGTCGTATATCAGCATCTTGATCTGCAAATCTATGCAACGCAAGTCATAAGTGATAGTCTTCTCATGTTGTTCAAGATAATTGACTCTCTTCTTAATCTGTGCTTGATCTCTCTTCATTCATTTCAAGTCAATCTGAACTAGTCTCTTGACTCTGTATAAATTGTAATCAACATTGATTAATTTGATAGTGTCAATAATAAAGCATGATGACTTTTCATTTGAATACTTCTGCAGTTTTTTTAAGTCTTCTTGAAACAATTAAACTATGTTCATCATTCTAGATTTGAACAATTTTGAAGTTATCAAAGTCACTGAGACTTTAAAAACAAGTTGAAAGTACTACATAATTAGATGTTAACAATTATGTTGAACATGTTTCTTCTTGCTATGCATGTGATAACTTTCAAGAACAACATTAACAGAAAGTAGAGACTTTGTCACTTACTCAATAAAGAATAAGTGCATTCATAGAACTCATGATACAAAATACAGTTTTCTCGTTCTTGTTTCAGACATGATTAATGAGTTCGTTGATTGCTTTGATCTTGATACAGTTCATTTTGAAGATAATCTTAAGAATGTGCTTCTTGTAGAAAGACTCAACTCTTTTCAAGTTGTAAAGATGATTTGTTTCAAAGCGAACATATTTCTTCTCTCAATCTTCTTCTTCAGAGAACACAAGTAACTGTGTCTCTGAAAGTTGTTCAAAACACGAAAATGTGCTAAGTACTTTGAGTCAATGAACTTTCATCATTCAGTTGTTGATGTTGATTTAAGATTGATCTTCAATGTACTTTTGTACTCTTCACTCTTACATTTTTCTATTTCTATTCTTTTGAAGTTGTTTAATGATTGTCATCACTGAGAAATTGATAAGTTCATTGAACATTAATGAAAGCTTGCAATCAACATCTTGATGCTTATTCAATTTCACATCTGTAAGAGAAGAGTTGAAAAACTTTGATAAATTGACATCACGTTATAATCATAGTATATCACACATAATTTCTAGCTCTTTGATGTACTTCTTAATGATTTGATGACTTTTCTCTTAAAGATTGATGATTTTTGTATGTATTTTGTTCATCTCTTTCAAATTTTGATATGTACAGTATATCAAATTGACTCGATGAACTTCTTTTTCTTTTCATATTGATTCATGTTAATTCATCATCAAGTCTGTCATCAGCATGTTCATTCATGTTGTCATTTGTATGAATGATCGTTCAAAGAATGTATTTGTAACAAATCACTTATAAGATTTTTCATTCATGTTCTTAAACAGATGAATGATTTTGAATGTTTGAATCATCTTTCTATGCATTTCATCTGCAATCAGTCGATCTCATTTTATATCTCAGAGCTGTTATATTGACTGTGATTATTTTGATCTAGAAGTTGCTCTTTCAGATTGATATCAATTTCTCATCAATTTCTCATCAATGTTGCAATGTAAGTCTTGTACATGTTTATCATGATCATATATATGAGACTAGAACTAGCTTATTCTTGTTCTACTAAAAAATCTTTATCTGTTCATGTCAATCTGATGACTAGCGCGTTCATCTTTGCATCATAATATGCATGATGAATCTATCAACGTAATAAGTCATTGTTCTTATCAAGATGAATTCAAATCTTCTTTAGTCAGTTTGTGATCAAGACTGATGAAATGATAACTAGATTGACAAATTTCAATGATATGAAATGTGCAGATGAGTTTGCATTCACACATGAACACTTAATTTTCAACTTGTTATCAAAAGAGCACTTTGCATCTTTAGACTGAAATGTACTGAGAGTGTCTTCTTTCAGATGTTCATTGAACTTCTTCTCATAATGAGCATCTTTGATCTCGTCATATGCTATATGCAATAAACGATTCAGGCAAATCAATTCAAGCATCTTTATTGTCTTATTAATAAATTAGCATGCTTCATTCTTAATCTTGCTGACATTTATGTTTATTTTTTCAAGACTCATATCATTGACATTGAATTCTTCTTTCATGAACATTTTCATCTTAAACATCACAAAAATTTCAAAAGTCTGATATAAAAAGAGTAATGTGTTCATTCTCTGCAAATGTATGCATGACTGAGATTCAACATGATTAAAATCATGCAGAAACAATTGAGCATAATTTCGTCATCTGTTTTCTTCATGAAGATGCTTTGTAACAGTCAATGATATCTTCATCATGAGTCTGTTCAATCTTGTTAGTCAAGAAACAAGATTGACTTTGATATTTTAATCATCTCACGTAATGCTTCTTCAAATTCTGCTCACTATCTTTATCATCATTGAGATTCATGTTTGATCGCGCATGATCTGACTCTCTTGCAAAATCTTTTGTAATTGAATGATTAAAGATCATTATGTTTTGTTGAGATTTCATCTGCTGAAATGAAGATAATATAGTTGCTTCATGTTGTTTGACTCAACTTGTTGAATTTCAATGTGAGCTGATGATTTTGTTTTTCTTCAATGAAGAATTATTATACTTCAATTCTGAACTTATGTTTATTGACTGATCAATATTTGAAGCTGAGATGTTAGACTTATTTGAAGCTAACGTCAATGTATCGTTTTCTTGAGTCTGCATCTTGTCATTCAACTTTCGTCACTTTGAATGCAATGATTCAGAACTTTCATCATTCTCTGTAAAAATCACTTATCATTAGTCTGTCATTCATACACATACTTCAATGACTTACTATAGTGCAATGTTTGATCAACTAATGTGATGCTTGTTGTGTCTTTCTTTGAATGATTGAATCTTGATCGCTTTCAATGAAAATATAAAAGCATGTAAATCTTGTTCGTGAAATCTTTACTCTTGTCAATTCGCTGTGAATGTACACTCTTCACAAATTTATTAGATTTCGCTGCATTGTCTGCTGAGTCAACGTTATTCTTCGTTGTATTCAGAACAGCTGTGTCATTTGCATTGTTTTCTTTCATGTTAATAACTGCTGACTGCTTCTGAACATAAGTAATCGCTGCATTGTTTGCTGAGTCAACATTATTCTTCGTTGTATTCAGAATAGCTGTGTCATTTGCATTGCTTTCTTTTATGTTAATGACTGCTGACTGCTTCTGAACATGAATAAATGCTGCATTGTCAGTTGAGTCAACATTATTCTTCGTTGTAAACAGAACAGCTGTGTCATTTGCATTGCTCTCTTTCATATTAGCAACTGCTGACTGCTTCTGAACATGAGTAGACGTTGCATTGTCAGTCAAGTCAACATTATTCTTCGTTGTAAACAGAATAGCTGTGTCATTTGCATCGTTCTCTTTCATGTTAACGACTGCTGACTGCTTCTGAATATGAGTAGAATCTATTCAATTCTGCTATATGAAATCTAAACTTCTTGTCAATCTTTATTGATATACATGATTTATCAAATTGTCAATTGTCATTTCATGATCAATTGATAATGTGTTGATCTCATTTCTTCAAGTTGTCACTTTGTTAATTTCTTTGCTTTCGTTAACATCAATGAATCTTGTATGCTCTTGACGAGAAGTTGAGATTGATGAAGCATTGTCTGTAAATTTTGTACTGATCATTAGTTTGCTGTTTACATACATGTGTTTCTAATCTATCAGAATATGATGTAGCGCAAGTCACATTAAAGCGAGCAACATGATTAAGTTGATTTAAGACATCACGTAAGATAACTTGAAAAGTTTTGTCTGAATTTATTTTCAAGATCTCATCATCTGTAATGTAAATGATAATGTTTATCTCAATGTAGCTGATGTCATCTTTGAGAAGTTCAATTCACATCTGAAACGAAACATTATAAAATCAATCTTTGTCATCATGTAAATCATGATTAAGTACATTTTTGATTGAAGTTAAGCTCATTTTTGAAGTCTCTTTTGAAGTGATCAGATTCAAGTGTGAACTCATCATTGCATGAAGTTCAACATTTTCAAGTGTTCTGATGAATGACATGACTTCTTGTGACTGCAAAAACTCAGATACAGATGATGCTCATTAAATTTTTACAATCTTGTGTATGATGATGAGTGATTGATCATCTGAATATAATGTAGAACTAGTTTGTATGTGAGTGAAAGATATATTGATCTGTTTAATGTATCTCTGTTTAAAGCATCTTCTGTTGTAAAGCATTCATTAAATTATAGCAACTAAAATGTTGAAAATTTGTTTTGTTTTGAAATCATCAAACATAAGCATGTTAATCTTGTACAGAAATGATGTTAATTGCTCATTAATGATAGTTGACTTTTCATTAAATCTGATGTGCTTGAATGTAAATGCATGCTTTTCAATTCATTGCTCAGCTTGATTTGTTAAATTCTTCAGCTGATATTTATCAATGTTTAAAATTCTAAGAATTTCTGTCATGTTTTTGAAAGTTGAACACTCATCATCAAGTTGAAAATTCTGATATCTGATAGTGATATTCTTTTTGAGATGTAAGCTAGTCATTATAATGAGTTGATAAAATCAATTCAATAAAATAGATAATGATGATGAAATATTGATGCTGCTATTTGACTATGTGAAATGAGTTGATGTGATAAACTAGATGCATACTCAACTGATGTTAAATATGCAGATTCAATCAACTGAAATTGAGTTCAATAAATATATCTCGATCTTGATGATAATGCTCATTGAAAGAAACATATAATGCTTAGTCATGATCTTATGTGATTATGAAAACAAATTGAAAGACTCACATTAAATATGATGAGTAAATGAATGAAAGATTAAGTTGTATTACATGCAGTGAATGTGATATTGTAGAAGTTGAAACATAATAAATTTACTTTAACTCATGTTGAAGATCTGCACTTACATGATGTGTATAACAGTTTAAAGACTAAGCTAGTTTATTGTTGATTAAAGTGTATTATATCTGTAAGTTGTTATATTTGTATTTCAGTATGTATTACACAGTGATCAATGTCTCAATCTTTTTAACAAACTTGAACTAGCAGCAGACAAAGAATTTAAACATCGAAAAAGAATGTCATCTTTTATGAAACATGTTTATCAGTTAATGAATACTGTCTCTTGATCAGATTTATTCTTTTGTGATGCTTGCTCTTCTGTAAAATTTATTGCAAAAGCTTCGCTTGTGTTTCAATGATGCTCTTGTTCTTCTGCAGAGTTTATTGCTTGATCTTTACTTGCATCTTGATGATGCTTTTGCTCTTCTGCAGAATTTATTACTTGATCTTTGCTTGCATTTTGATGATGCTCTTGCTCTTTTGCAAAGTTTGATGCTTAATCTTCACTTGCATTTCAATGATGTTCTTGCTCTTCTGCAGAATTTATTACTTGATCTTCACTTGTATTCTGATGATGCTCTTGCTCTTCTAAAAAATTTGTTGCTTAATCTTTGCTTGCATTTTGATGATGCTCTTGCTTTTCTGCAGAATTTGTTGCTTGATCTTTGCTTGCATTCTGATGATGCTTTTGCTCTTCTGCAGAGTTTGTTGCTTAATCTTCACTTGCATCTCAATGATGCTTTTGATCTTCTGCAGAATTTATTACTTGATCTTTGCTTATATTTTAATGATGTTCTTGCTTTTCTGAAGAGTTTATTGCTTGATCTTCACTTATGTTTTGATAATACTCTTGCTCTTCTGAAGAATTTGTTGCTTGATCTTTGCTTGCATTCTGATGATGCTTTTGCTCTTCTACAGAATTTATTGCTTGATTTTCGCTTACATTCTGATGATGCTCTTGCTCTTCTGCATGATTTATTGCTTAATCTTCACTTGCATCTTGATGATGCTTTTGCTCTTCTGCAAAGTTTATTGCTTGATCTTCACTTGCATTTCAATGATGCTCTTGCTTTTCTGCAAAATTTGTTGCTTGATCTTTGCTTGCATTCTGATGATGCTTTTGCTCTTCTGAAAAGTTTATTGCTTAATCTTTACTTGCATTCTGATGATGCTTTTGCTCTTCTGAAAAGTTTGTTGCTTAATCTTTGCTTGCATTCTGATGATGCTTTTGCTCTTCTGCAAAGTTTGTTGCATGATTTTTGCTTGCATCTCAATGATGCTCTTACTCTTTTGCAGAGTTTATTGCTTGATTTTTGCTTATGTTCTGATGATGCTCTTGCTTTTCTGAGAAGTTTATTGCTTGATTTTCGCTTGCATATCAAGCTTCATTTTCATTTCATTGTGACTCTTGCTCTTGAAATTGATGCTCTGTTTTCATGAAATTGATGAATTCTTGTTGACTAAAGTATTTCTTGTAAACTTCGTTGATCAAGAACAGATTTTGAACATGTTGTATCATATGTAAATTGCAAGTGTAATTGTGTTGAAATTCATCATAGTTACATAACATAACAAATGAGTTGCAAGCATGATTACAGACAGTCAAAAGATGATTGAATTGAAACATGAAGTCAAGTTTCTTGATTCTCATCATACATAAAATGATGACAGAAGCTTCTTTGTCTTGAAAAGAATCAATCATGTATGCTTCAACATTTCAAACTTTTGAGTTTAAAACTAAGCTTCTCTTCAGTAACTGAACTTATGCAATATATTCTGTGAGAATGATGATGTTCTTGACAGATATCTTGACTTCAGCGTAGATTTTAATTAGCTCGATTGCTACAATGACTTTAATCTCATTTTGCTTGAACTGAGATGCATTGACTCTTATGTTGATTTCATTGATGTTGAGAAATGTCAATGATTGTTTTATTTTGCAAAAGCTCTTCAATATGATGATTATGATAGTCATATTGAATCAAAGTGAAGAGTCAATTGAGAACTGCATCTGAGCTTTGTATCAGACAGTGAATACAATGTCATCTATGATGAGAATTGCGCGATACTGTTCAGTGAGAAGCATATGAAAATATTCAAGCATAATCAGACATTTGAATAAATTTCTGTTTATATAATGCGTGAAGCAATTGTTCTTGATGTCTTCTTTCATCAATTGAAGTTACTCATCATCATTGAACATATGTATCAAATTGTTGCTATAAGTCATAGTAATAAAAATCTTTGCATTCTCAACTCTTGCAACTTTCTGAACAACAATATGATCTTTTTTGAATTTTTTTAGCATAGTAATGTCAAAGTTGATCAGCATGCAGACAACAGCGCTTACATCATGCTCAAGAATATTCACACTTAACTTAATCTCAATGCGCTGAAAGAATTCTTGATCTTTCATGTCAAAAGTTTTTCTCATCTCAATTCTTTAAAAGTACAAGCAGAACGTTTTAATAACAGCGTCATACTCAGTCTTATTATTCATTCTATTGAGCTTGACATTGATAATTCTCTAAAGCATACAACGTTTGAATTCATGATCTTGCTTTGAAGATTAACGAGTGACATGAGAATTAAGATCTTCATAATTTATATCAAGTGAATTATTGTCACTCTTGAAATCTTTGTGAATCACATCAACTTCTTCATTATTGATTTGTACAATTGAAGAATCTTGTACTTTATGCTGCTTGTCATTCTGTTCACTCTGTTGACTCTGAGATTGCGTCTTATTCATTGAATGATTGCTCAAACTCGTGACTTTTAGAAGCAGAGTGTTAAGACTGATCTGATGCAATTTGTATCAATGATTTTTAATATCATGTAAAGTCTTCTTGCTCTGATCAATAATTTGATATGTCAGCTGATCATAGAAAACATCAAATAACTTGTGAGAGACATTTCATCATTGTTGAGCGAAATCGTTGTTTACTGAGTGAGATGTGCAACTGTCTTGAGCGACTATCTGATGTTCAGTGAACTGCAAGTGAAAATGAACAATCTTCTTATTCATCAGAACAATGTTTTTGTTTTTCAATCATTGAAGCTGTTCATTCAGTTTGAGAATGAATGTATCAGCTGTGTTGTTGAACAAACTCAGCACTTTGACTTTCTTGCTCAGCTTTAAGAGTAGCATTGTGATAACAATATTCATCAATATCTTTTTGATTTCAAAGAGTCTCTTGATAAAATCAAAATCATTAGAAAGATTTTGAAGATATTACATGATTAACATCTGAGACTTATTCAGCTCGATATTTCACTCAGCAAGAGTAGTCAAGAGATTTAAGTCTTCAAAGAGAACTGATGTGAATTTGATATGAAGATTCTGACTCAGTATAATATCACGAAAGCAATCGTTGTATTCATAATATTTCTTGTCAATATGAGCAGAATTGAGAATTCTGATTGTCGCTATTTTGATTTTGTTGAGCTTGTCAAACATGATTGAACAAACTGAGATCATGTTTGATGCATCGAAAAAACAATACTGAAGTACTTGTTTATCATCATTCTGTCGCTCATGTTTGCAAAGATCAAACATCAGCTTCAACTTGATTGAGTTTCAATCTGTCTTAATGAGAAAATGATGAAGAACTACGCTCACATCTGTCGTGTTGAAGAAAATAAACGATTTGACAAGAATGATAGCAGTTCACTTGTCATCATTGATTTGCACTTCAAAGTAATTCTTCAAGTCAAATTGATAGTTGAAGTAATCAAGAAGATGCAGCAAATCAACATACATTCGCAATTTGTAAAGAGTGACAGAGACAGATTTTAGTGCTTCTAATGATCAATATCTTGAATATTCATTTAATCTCATGTTTCAGATTTGCGTCACTTTTAGCTGAGACATATTCATAAAAGCGTCAATATTTTCAACATTTCTAGCATCTCTAGCATTCTCATGAGCGCAGTATGCGTCTTTATCATTTGATTTAATAAACATGACTATTTTGACATTTGTAGCATTGATACGTAGTTGCAACGTTGAATAATTAATGATTGATTTGACTATCTAAATAATAGCTATTTAATATATGCATCGAAAAAGTCAATGAAAAAGTCAATGAGAAAGTTAATGAGTAAACTAAAGAGATAGAGAGTCATGTAGAATGATTGATAGAATCGTGTTTAAAGCTTGATAGAAAACAAATTTGATTCTTAATTGCAAAGCAATTCGAAGCTTGGTGAAAAGTCATGTAGAAAGTCATGAAGAGAGTCATGTAGAAAGTCATGTAGTAAAAAGATCAGTAAATGACTTGATCAAAAGATCAGTAGAAAGCTTACTAGTAGAAAGATCAATAGAAAGATTGATTGAAAAATCAGTAGAAAGCTCACTAGATGACTTGATTGAAAGATCAGTAGAAAGATCAGCAAGAATGCTTGATAAAGAAACATGAAGAGTGCTTGATAGAGAGTCATGAAGAATGCTTGATAGAAAGTCATGTAAAAAGCATTGTTTGATTCATGTTATGCGTTTAATTGACGCGTATTTTGAAGCATGTAGAATGTTTGATAGAGTGTTTGATAGAAAGCTCAATCAATATCTTAATAAATAGCTCAGTAGAAAGATTGATAGAAAGATTGATAGAAAGGTTGATAGAAAGATTGATAGAAAGATTAATAGAAAGATTAATAGAAAAGTCGATAGAAAGATTGATAGAAAGATCAATTGAAAGATCAGTAGAAAGCTTACTAGTAGAAAGATCAATAGAAAGATCAATGAAAAGCTCAGTAGAAAGCATTGTTTGAAGCACTGTTTGACGTGTTTTGTGCGCTTGATTGACGCATTTGATAAAGCGTTTGATAAAGCATTTGATAGAGAGTTCAATAGAAAGTAAAGTGACGAGTAAATGAGCGAGTAAATAAATGAGTAGAATGAAGAGTAGATGAGCGAGTAGATAGACGAGTAGATGAGCGAGTAAATGAGTGAGTAAATCAGCGAGTAAATAGACGAGTAGTAGACTGAATGCAACGAAAGAAACGAAAGTGATGAAAGCGATGAAAGTGCGATTCAGTTCAATGACATATGAACAAACGCAGATTCAGTTCAACGACATATGAAATGATTGCAGATTTTATTCATAAAATCTGATCACATTCAGATGAGCTCAGCTAAAATCTTGACTTTATTTCGCTTTAAGCGACAAATGTCTCTTTAGCTAAACTTAATAATTCAGTTCACTTTTCAAACTGCAAATGACTACTTCTTGTCTGTTTTCACGAATGTGATGAGTGCATGCAACTTGCAAAGCAATGTCTGAGTCTTTGTAATCAATGCTTGCTGTGTTTTCATCAACTGTAATCTAGAGAAATCTTTGATAAGTCAACATTTCTTGTCATTGCAATAAGTGCATCAATATGACAGATAAATAGTTGAACGATTCTTTTTTGAAGTCACTTGTTCTACTTGAATGATATGCTTGTGATTTTTAAACTGACTGAATCACATGTTGAATGCTGAAAAGTCTCGCTTTATTCTGATGCTACTGTTGAATTTTTGATACTGATTCATGAATATATCTTGTTCAATCATCGAGATGAAGATCTTCAGCTTGACTGTGTGATCTTCTGACAAATCAAAGACTTTTTTGAGTGTGTTCTCTATATTTTGAAGAACTGATGAATCTTCATGATTCTTAAGCAGAATCAACTGAGTATGAGTTAAGATCAATCTGAAGATAAATTCAAGAAAGATTATTCATTCATCTTGATGCAGATTCTTGATCTTTGAATCATCAATGTTGTGTATGAAAAACATGAATTTGAAATAAGAAGTATGTGACAAAGACATGTTTAAATAGTTCGCAATGATAACTTTGCAAATGTCAGAATTTGAATGTAAGCGAAAGACTCAGTTATGTAAAATGTCGTGAACAGAAAGACAATTCTCAAATAGCAATGATGTGACTTGATGTAGTTTAATGTTGAAGTGAATGTTAAATGTTCAGTTCATCAAGATCTTCATCACAATCTTGCAAGTAATGTAAAGATTTTTATTTAAAGAATTGAATGCATTAATTGCTGATTTGACTACTTCATTGATTTCAAAAATAATTTTAGCTCAAAAGATGACAAATCTGATGTTTTAATGCTCAGTTAAATCTGCTTTCTGCATCATCTTTTCATCATTTGAAATGAAAGTAGTGAAATTATCATTCTCAAGCTTCATCATTCAAGATGTGTGATACATGATGTCAGTCGCTGCATCTTTATCTGTTGATGTTGCTTTGAACTTTTCTTTGAACATCATGATGAGATGTTTGTTGAAAGATGTAGAATAATAATGTAAGATGATGTTAAGCTGTTAAAGATGAAGAAGCAATAAGAAGCAGTGAGATTGTAAAATGTACAATGATAAGATGAGATGAGATTGCAGAATGTTGAATTTTATACTGATGTAAGTCTAAAGTGAATAATTGATCTTAACAGTTGCAGCTTGAATTGAGATTGTTATTTGATTGTGATGAGAGATAGAAAGTGAGATGAGATTGCAAAATGTTGAATTCTATACTGATGTAAATTTAAAGTGAATGATTGATCTTAACAGTTGCAGCTCAAATTGAGATTGTTATCTGATTGTGATGAGAGATAAAAAGTGAGATAAAGTTGCAAAATGTAGAATTCTAGACTGATGTGAGTTGAAGCTGAATGATTGATCTTGATGATTGCAACTCAAATTAAGATTGTTATCTGATTGTAATAAAAGATAGAAAGTCTCTAAGATGAAAATGATTCTGATTCAAAAGATTGAAGCAATTAACTGTTATAATGTCTTGAAAGTTGAGTTTCTTTAAAAAGCACACACTTGAATAAAATGAGCAAGATATTGTTGATGAATTGTATTCTTCTATTAAATATAACTAAAATGTTAAAAGTGTTGATCTCAATTTTGATATGATTATTATTTTTCATTCATAAAATAACAAAGCTGTTATTCATCTTTTATTGAATCATGCTTATCTACACTGTATTCTTCACTATATTCAAGCTAATGATATAAAAGAAATGATACAGTGAATATTGTTTGCATTTTTATCACTTATCATGTTTCACTTTGAGACATGAGCAAACAAGCTGCATCATAAACATCTCAGTCACATCTTCATTGATCTGCATATTCTTCATGTTGAGTCTTTCTGCGATGATCATTTGTCAACTTTCATGACTATACTGAGAACGTTCTTCAAGATGAATAAATCAATTCATAGTGAAAATATGATATGTATCTTCATAATTTGATCAGAATCTATCAAGATAGTCAGTCATTTATATTGAATCAAGATTTTCTTTGTTTAAAAAGCATAACTGATCATCTTTTAACATCATAATGTCTGTTAACAAAATTAGTATCACACTGCAAGTCATAATGCTTTTGAGCGAATCTGTTTATCATTCTCACTGTTGCAATTCATGAGAATGTGATAGCAAGTGCTTTTATAAGAGCATCACGAATCACAGCGATTCATTTATTGTCAGTGAGCAGATCAGTCATGTAGTTCAATCAAGATGTGTTGCATTTACTCATTTAATGATTGCATAACTTTCACATTATTATCAATCGCTTTTTGAATACAGTCACGAAGATAAGCACTTTGTTTGAAGTCTTTCATAAGTAGCACAGCTTTAACATTTTGTTGTGAAGATTACATTCAAGCATTTGATGATGCAAATCATAGTTCATATAATTGAAAGATGAGATGATGATCATCATAAAATCATTGAAATGTGATGTCATTATTGATTCAACAGCAGAGAAAGTCAAGAAATTTTCTTCAAGTCAAGATGTTAAAGAACAACATTCTTAAATTAAAGCAGATTCAAAGAATCATTATTTAAGTTCATTAAATCTTATGCACTTCAATTTTTCAAACGTATTGCATAATTTCACTTTCTTCTCAATCACTCTTTGCATTACTTGTGACTTAATAAATATTGAATAACACTATCATGAAGATAATGTTGACTGAACGCATATGAAACATCATAATTAGTGCTAGACAAGCTTTCACTACTCAACATGTTAAAAGATGAAGAAATACTACTTTTGAACTTCATTCATCTTTTGAACCTGTCAAAAAAGCAGTTGTAAAGAAAATATTGAATGTTTTGAAGCAAACAAATAAAACAAAGTCGTAAGATAAACAGTTTAATTTGAAAAACATTAAGTATTTTCTTAAAAATACTGTCTTATTTACTAATCTGAATTCACGACTCAGACATGATACACAGCATTGATTCAAGCAGATCTTGAGTCTCAATGATAACAGTTAAAAGAACAGAATTGATTCTGAAATATATGATGAAGAAATAAACAAGAACATAATTGAGAAGTCTGTAGATTTTCATGATGATGATTCAGATGTATATGATTTGTCTTACGTTGTAAACTGAATAATCATACTTGATGATAGAAAGATTTCACACGACTCAGATACAAAAGTATTGAATCGTGCAAGCGAGTTTGACTTTGAGCTTTAATGTAGTAATCAATCTTGTTTGATCTTCAACTGATGTATCAACTGAAACTACATGCATTTTTCGCTTTGCAATCAGACTATTGTTCATTGCTTTGATCAATCAATTGAGATGACAAAGATGTTGAAGAAACGCAACGACTGAAGAAATCTGAAGAATATACTGTTTCATTTGCAAAATAGCAACAAGAGAAAATTCATCATTGAATTGATCAGTTCATGAACTCGCAAAAATCTCAGCAATTATATCACAAATGATGAAACTTCTTTCAAGCTCAAAGTATCAAGAAAAGACAGAAAGATACAAGTGTCAAAAGATGAAATCTTAATTATCATTTTGAGTTGCTTCTTCTGTATATCAACTAACTGATTGCTTTCATTCAGATCAACGACATCACTTATGCAAAGCATTTAAAGAACAAACGTAAGAAGCATTTGCAGAGAGACGAATCATACATACTTGATCTTCTTACTCATTGATGATGTTGTCATGAGCAGTGTAAAAACTTCATTCACATCTGTTATCATCAAAATATAAATCATTTTCATGAAGCAATAGAATTGAAAACAATACGATATTGAGCAACAGCAATCGCAAGAGATGACGAAGAAGTTGACTGCAACAATTCTTCATTCAGTCTAGTCATTGAACGACTTTATTCATTCTTAAGAAATGAAGATTCATTAGTGAAATTGAAGTCTTCATCAAGCAGTCAGTTCATTGCAAACACTGTCTATAATATGACATTATCAAGTATGCTTTCATTGAAGTCAATGTATGCAGCAACATCTGATTCATTAATATGCACATTGTAATTGAACTCATGATCTAATTATTGACAGTAGCAATAAATGAGTTCAATTGAGATGTGTTGTCAGATGTGTCAAAATTCTTGTTGTCATTCAAATAAGCAATTGACATCACATGAAGAATCATCAGATGAGAAGTTCTTCAAAACAAAACTACATCATCTTCAATGTTATCTCATCATCAACAATCATCTTCGCTCGTTATTGTTGTTTATTTGACTAATGAGTTCATCTTTACATTTGTCGATCAGTTGATCTCTTCATCTAAGTTTGAGTCTTTGATCTTCAATACTCAAATTTTCTCAGTCTTCATTGTACATCAGATAGCAACGACTATAAAATCTAAGCAGCTTTGCACTTATGATAAGCTCAGAGAAAGCAACGATGAGTTTAAGCGCAATTAACATGTTATCAGAGAGTTTCAAATAAAGATGAAGAAGATAAATGCATAATCATATATCTCTTGAATTGCTCATCAAGTCATGACAAGAGCGAGATAAATGATGATGACAAGATAAAGTTTGTAAATTCTGAAGATTGCTTCAACTTGAAATATATAGCACTTTAGCAATCATTACTCTCATCTCATAAAAGATTTAGATGATTGCATCTTGAATGACAATAACTAGATCATGAGAATAGTGATGATATTTATTCAAGTGATTGATTTCGTTTTCTTTATGATTTAGCTAAATATAGTTTACATATCTTAATTATTGAGCTCAAATTGAAGTCGATAACTTCTGAACAAATGTGATTCATTGACTTTGCAATTGACATTTTTCGATTCATCATGTTACTGACATTTCATGCATAGATAAACAGTTGAGCATAAAGAATCATTACAATTCATCATTGCTTCATACAAGTTATATAAAAACACTAATCAAAGACTTACAGATAATGCAACACGTATGCTCTTTATGTGAAATGAAGATAAACAACATCAGCGAACTTGAATGTCATTTTCATTACTGTCATGTTCGCTTGCATGATTGATCGCGAAAGATTCTCTGACGAAAGTTATCATCATCATCAGAATCATCATCATGTGATTTGATGCAACTCATCTGACGTGATCATAAAACTGCAGAATGAGATTCAAACTTGAATGATTTTCATGATGAAAGTGTTCAGATAAACATTGAAGACAAGAATTAAGAATATATGTTAATAAATGATTTTGCAGAAGAGCACATGAACACTGAGATGAATAGCGTTGATTTGAATCAGAATATGAAACATATATCATTAAGAATCGAAATGATACAACTTCAGACTGAACTTCTCTTCACATCATCAGTGTTGCAAGTTGAAATCTTTGTTGAAACAACTGATTGTGATGTTGAAACAACAATTGACATGTCAAAGAAAGTATCAGAGTCGTTGAACTCAAATTCTCAAATGATCAAGAATATAAATAACAATCAATACTATTCATTTCAATGCAAAGCAGATTACGCGTTCACTCACTGACTTCATCAAATGAAGATTATCAAAGACAGTGTTAATTGATTCTTTCAAGATTCACGCTTGCAAGTCTTACATTAACATGTCAGCTTTTATGATGTGAACAAGTGATTGACACTTCTACATCAGATTTCATATGATGTCAAAAACGATGAGTGACATTCTTAAATGTTTACAGTTGAATTCAGTTACAAAGAAGTTCAAAAAGAGCAGCACTGCATTTTGTATTATGATATCATCAAGACATTTCAATTCTTGTTGAGTCACTCATCATTTCAAGATGAGCTGATCTACGCATTTGTTTGACATTATAATGTTGATAACTTTCGAGTCTACAACAAGATGCATACTGCTGATTGATGATGAGAAATGCAGAAGAAGCTTTTTGATGATGCTATCATGATATCACTGTTAATTTTCATCGATAAGATAGTCTTGACTGAGCATTGAAGCAATTTATCTGCATAATTTATATATTTAATGATAGAGAATCTAAATTAATGTACAAGACATGCTTAAAAACAATTGAGATTGATTCTTCTGAAATTTCTTCTCATAGTTGACAACAACAACAACAACAATATCAAGTTAAAGATTTGACACATGATGTTATTGATCATACTTAAGCGTACGTTAAACATGTATCATCATGCATTAATACATGATCTCACATGTAACAATCATTGAAGCTATGTTCAGAAATGACATTTCTGTTCTTTGCATAAACAATAAAATAAGACAATGTTATTCAATAATCATCAAGTTCATGATGAATTACAAGAAACAAGTATTAATCACAGACATCAAGATGAATCAACAATGCTCTATCTGTCAAGTATCATCTCATGAGCGTGAAAATTTAGACAAGACATGATCAATTCAAATGCATGCATTCACTAGAAATCAACAGAGACAACAAAGAAAGAACAATATAATTGAGAATGACTTTGCTTGAATACATTCAGTGAAAAACTTTGCATGATCACATATGTTTATCAATATTCATGAGACAATGATGATAAACATGCTACATCAACTACTTAAGAAAATCATCTTGTATCTGATGTTATGATTCAGTCGAATCATTAATGAGAGTGTTTGTACAAGTCAAAAAAGAAAAGAAATCAGATTAGTTTTAAACGATGCATCAGAAACAGCTCAGCTGAATCAAAGATTTTGCGTCATTTCATCATTTAAAGACATGAAGAGATTTGTTAAGTACAGTACAATTAAACAATGAACTGATGCAAATTGAAAGTCGATTGTATATCAGTTTATATCAGTCATTGCATCGCTTCTGATCATAAGAGCATTTGCAGCGATTCACTTCGCTCAAGCAATGATAGACTTCGTGATACTTGCTCAGTATCATTTGCATGATGAAGAAATTCTTTGATATCTTGAACATGCACTTTTTCGATTGAACAAGCTAAAGAATGTTTTTCATCATTTGTGATCTGAGCATTCAAATACAGACGTCAATCATTTCAACATTTCAAAACTACATGCAATGACACATTATGCAAGTCAGATTTAAAGATATGATAGTGCTGATAATTTCAATACAAAGCACAGTGAGATTGCATACAAGCATTTAATAAAGATCTTTTTCGATTGCATCAACAAACAAGAAATGTTTCAAAGACAGTTATTGCATCACAATACTTGACATTTAAATCTTCTTGCAATGAAAGATATTCTTCTTTACAGAGATACAAAACAGAGCAAGATCAACAAGCATGCATTGACTGCTATGATAACACGATTCAGTCATGTCTTTAGTCTTCATAAAATTCAAGATGCACTCATTTGTGAACAATGCAATCAAATACAAGAGACAAAACTCAATTCAAAGTTATGATGTCATGCATCGATCTTAGTCAAAATTCTGAACATAAAGAAGCTTCTTGATGCATTAACAGTCTTCATGCGTAAGTGTTGCAACATAGTTGACAAGAAAGTTGTATCAGATAGAGAGTTAAATAAAAAGAAAAAAGACTCAATTTGAATGAAATTATACTACGTAAGCGTTCATGAATCACTTTAATGCTGAAAACGAGACGAAAAAAATGTCAATGACTTAGAGAATCTTGTCAGTGATAGAGTATACTGCTCATTGAACTGACAGAAAAAGAAGAAAGTTTGAAAACGTGACTATGTTCTGATTCAGAAGAGATCAAAAGAGATGATTGAAATCTTAACTCTGCTAAATGATTGACTGTCTGATCAGCTACGACTTATTCTTTTCATTATAAATTCGTTGCATCAAGATAACAAGAATAATGAGCTACGACACAATGATGTTCTCGTCAAACTACTCAAACTTTGCAATGAAAAAACTCAACATGCTGTGCATGAAATGATTGAGATAAAGCATTGATCTAAAGATAACATCAAAAATTCTTGTTTGCTTGAAGTTAGTCAATTTTTTCATTTGCATACAATTCTGAAAAGTGTGCATGTTGTATCAGCAAACAATATTTCTAGTGAGTCAAACAAAAACAAGTTTTTCTACATTAACAACTTCAACGATTGAGATTCATACAATTTAATATATGAGAAGAATTTCTTACATAAAGAGACAAGAGTAGCAAAATACTACTTCAAATGCAAAAGCTGAAGATATTTGAAATTAACTCAATCTCATTGCAGACAAAAATCAAACAATGTATATGTATTATGTTTATGTTTCAGAGCATATACAGAATCATTGAAGTCAACGATGCTACACGACTAAGCAATTAAGAAATATAATCATCTCTTGACTTTGCTCAATCAAATTCTTCTTGATGAACAGAAGTCTCAACTATGAATTGATGAAAACTAAAGTCAGAGTTTAATCTTACAAAAGCTTTGTTCTTATGAAATATATGTAGCAAACAAAGCTTTGCTCATTGCAAGAGTATCATCAGCTACAAATTTGATATCATGAAGTCAGTCAATCAAAGTCAACTGTATTAATGAATTGATCTGAAAGAGAATTAACTTGATGATCGCGAGCGATTGTATTATAAAAGAGTGTGAGTGACTCAGTAGTAAATTCTAAATAATTGATATGTATTTCATAAATTTAGTTGAGAGCTTAAGCAGTAAGTAGATCACTGAAAGCTGATGTCAGTTATCACATAAACAAGATGCAGCGAGTGTGACATTAATCAAATTCTGAAGTTATGAATCACTGACGCTAAAGTTTTTTGTGATAAGCGCAGTCATTAGTCACAGACATGAAAATATTCAACAAACATCAAGTCTTCTCTTTAGTATAATGAATGCATTGTCAAAGATGTCATGTAAAGAGTATATACACTACAAATGATTAATAAACAGAGTGAAAGAAGAATTCAACATTAATGAGTTTGAATACATGCAATTGAAGATGCAAATACAAAATTAGATGAGATTTCTTCAGCTTATAAAATGAAAGCTAAATATAAACAAGTCAAAAGAGATCATTAAATCAACATTTGAAGTCATATATTATGAGTTTCATATTATATTCAATAATGTCATGAGATCAAGAAGTGATTCTATGTTAATGTTCATGACACAACGATCAAATTACAATGTAAGAAGATGATTCAAAGTTAGAGAGACATGATGAAACAATTTCAAATACAATTCTTCATCATTTCTTCAATTGAAGACACACTCACATCTCTTGAGTTATATCGTCTGCAATGAATGAAATCTCAAGAGATCTCAATCAGTATCAGTCAGATCAGTCATAATTCTCATAATACAGATCAGTTGCAATCGCAATCGTAACATATGCTGCAGATCACAAGATCTTCTTAAATGTGAATCAGTGAAAAACTCAATTTGCATTGATGACATGAAATACAACAAATTTATAAAGCTGATTGAGAATGAGCTGAATTACGACTGTGTCACAGATACAATGATATACGATTGAGCTGAATTTGCAAGAATATATCAGCAACGAGCGCAAATGAAAAACAGCATTGAAAGAAATGCATGCAGAAGAGTCTATTCACTTTCTTTTTACAATTCAGTTTGCTGCAAACAATGATTGTAGATTTCAGATTTCTTGTGATACTCAGTTCAAGCAGCTGATCACTGAAGAAATTATGTAGAATGCTTGTAGAAAACATGTTCATGCTTAAAACTCTCAGTATAAAATGACATAGCAAGATCATGTCATAATTGAAAAATCTTAAGAATCAATGACAAGACTTATAATTCATTCAACATCAATAAAGATTCAATGAACTTTTGTCAAGATTAAATGAACTATTCTTAATACTCGAAATAAGATAAATCTCTTTCTTATCATGAGAAAAAATCGTTTGCAATCTGACATTCTCTTTTATTCTTCTTCTCAATCATTTGTTGCATAGATTTTCTCAACAATCATACATTGTTGAGTCACATCAAATGATTCTCATCTTGAATGCAACATGAAGATACATCAATCTTTATGATGATGAGTTTATTAAGATACTAAGTGACATTACAGAAAAAACGTTGTCACATGAGCAACTTCAAGACATCATCATCATTAAAACACAGCGCAGTTGAACACACAGAGATTCACAACGACAACGAGATTGCAACAGACTCAAGCAACAACAATTCTGTAAAAGAAGTTTTCAATGAAGACAGATGTATCACTCTCAAAGTAATAATTCGCTTAAGAATTCAAAAAAATAAATGACTAATTTGAAAAAAGATAGAATTGAATGTTGTTAAAACATTCAGTGAAAGTATCTTTGCAAAGTCATCACAACATTTCAAAAACTTGATGTATGCAACATTGAACAGCTTAATTCTTTTCAATCAATTAATAACAGACATACTAGAATTGATTTTGATGATGATGATGTCAACAATGCAGACTGAGAATCAATAACATCATATTTATGAAGAAAGATATTACGTTGAACTAAATGCAACTTTATCGTTGATCATGAGTCAATTGTTGAAGTTTGCACTCATTATTTACTTGCGTGAATATTGAGCGATCATGTTAATAGTAATAGCAGTTCATGATCAGACTTCAAAAAGAGATGACTTAATAAGAAAATAAAAGAAGCATGAAAGAATATTGCAAATCATCTAGATAAAAAGTCAAATCACAAACGTTCTGAAGTAAAGAACATTTCAACGACGAAAGAGACTTGAAAGATAATATGCTCAGATCTTTCGTTGCAAATATGACTCATAATAAATAAATGTATAACATCTTTGAGACGTGATGATTTAGTGTACTGAGTTAAGTATGAATCATAGTCGAAAGTGAATATGATTAATAGAAGCAATTCATAAGAAAAGAGCAAAAGAATTTGATAAAAAGTCTGCTAGATAATGATGACTTTGCGTGTGAAAAGATATATATTAATCAAAGATTGCAACATTATCTAATATGAAAAGACTCTTTAAGACAGATTCTGCGCAAGAATCATAACAAACATATTGACTCAGAAGATTTACTGCAAAGTCAGAAATGAGATAGCATATCAAGAATACTTGAAGATATTCTTTGATTTACTTTCTACTAATGTCGTTTTCATTGCAGTGACAATGATTGCTCATTGTATATGAGAATATGAATCAGAAGAGCACAGATTAGACAAGTTTGAGAAATTAAATGTAAAGAATAAGTGAACATTTGCATATATCAGTGACTAAAGTGATTGAAGCAAAGCTGAACTTGATAACATGCAGCAACATGAATGTGTGTCAATGCAACATGAAATCAATAAGCTTGCAAGCATCAACAATTAATATTGAAGATTCTGCTATGTTGTATCAAGCAACAGATCAATAATGACGATATCAAAGCAATTATGAACACTCAAGCTGTACTCAATGTATACGTTGATTGTCTCGATGATCTCTCATTATACGAGTTAGTGTTGAAATCGTGTCTAGAAACTAATCAGAGTGCATGCGTGACTAGAATGTTTGATTTATAGAGATAGCTATAACTAAGACTTTAAGAATACAGAAGAAAGAAGATACAAAAGACAAGAAGAACACGCTCTATATAGTAGTTACTCAGATTGACGCTAGTCTCAAAGAAGACGTGTTGAAACACATGAAAGATGTTGATTTGAAAAATGTTTGCAACACAAAGAAATGTGTTTGTCATAGAAATCTATTGACTATTCGTAATACAAAGAAGTGTGTTTGTCTAGAAGACAATAGAAGCTGATTAGAAGATGCTAGAAAAGAGAAAAGATGCTGAGTTATATCTATCATGATTCTAGCCTTGTCAGACTCAGTCTTCTAGCCTTGTCAGATTTATTCTCGCTTCGTCATCTTGACTAGTTTCTATTGAGTCTAGCATTGACTGAGAAATACACATATGTAGTCAGCTTCTTTTCTGTAGCTATCTTTCTTTCTTAGCATTTATCTTCTAGTTAAATGACACTTCTATCTGACTCGCTCTAGACAGATCTCTAACATTAGATAAATGCTCATTATCTACTCTGCTATCAACAAATAGATGATACGAAACAATCTATTCAGTAAGAAAAATTTGCAAAAGATTCTTCAAATTTGCACCATCATTTTAGATCGCAAGAAATTCTTTGATTCTACACTCATTTTCATCATTCTATTCGCAAGAGATTCTTTGAATAAAGCACTCAATTATTATCTGAAATTCACAAGAAATTCTTTGAATTTTCACTCATCAAAAAACATCAATTCAAAACATTAACTTCTCATTTATTCTTATCTTAACAACTTCTATCTTCTTTCATCATGACATGTGACATCGAGTCAGTTGAGTCTTGAACAACTCACCTGCTTAGAAGCACTGTCAATAGAAGAGTTTCACTTCTACTCATCAATGCTTCAGTCGAAGCTGAGAAAGCTGTCATTGCATGAAACTAATCGCGCAGAATGTTTGTGATCATTTGCAAATTGAATCTTTATCTTTAACCAAGCTCAAATCAATAAGAAGATTCGATGATCATTATGCAAAAAAGCTCATTACTCATGCAATTTATTCAAACCTGACTGTTCAAGATCATATGATTGACACAGCTTCTATGTTGATCACTCGATTAAATCAACATCAAATGATTCTTGAAAAAACATGAATGAACAAAATCAATCTAGTGATTGATATGCAAATCGATTCTCTTCGATTTTCGAATTTCACCCCTAGTCAGAAATCAATTATTCTATTCTCAAGCAATAAAACAATTATGAAACAGAAGAGCTTAACTTCTACTCAAATACTAAAGAGATCTATTTCTTCTGTCGTCGCTCGACTTAGCGAGAAGTCATCTTCATTCAGTAAAATCGTGAAATCATCTAATTCAATCAACTTCGCTTCGCTTTTCAATTCAATGAACATAGCAATGATAGAGACTGCAGCATATAAATCACTAGTCAAACGGTCGAATGTGACTACTTTCGTGATCATCATCACGAAAATCGATCGACTTCTAAAAACAGCTAGAAATAAATCAGAAGACGTAAATCTACAAGAGCTTTCACACGAAGAGATCTTGAAAGAAGTCAAAGCTAAGCTTTCTTCGAAATATCATGACTATCTAGACGTGTTTGATCGAGCGATGACTGATCAACTATTCTCTTATCGTCTCTATGATCATAAAATTGAGTTGATCGACGAGAAAACATCTTTTTGAAGTCGTCTCTATCATATGTCTGATCACAAGCTTCAAAAGATGAAGAATTATCTGATTAAGCATCTGAATAAAGACTTCATATCTTCTAGCTCAGCTTCATACGTTTCGCTCATACTATTCATCGAAAAGAAAGATAATAGCTTGCGTTTCTGCGTTAATTACAGAAAGCTCAATGCTTTGATCAAACGAAATCGCTACTCTTTGTCATTAATAGACGAGACTTTCGCTCATATACAAGAAAGCAAGTATCTGATTCGATTGAACATCATTGTCATGTTCAACAAGCTACGCATGCATTCAAATAGCGAAGATTTGACTATCTTTATTATCTTTTTTGATTTCTACAAATATCACGTGATGTCTTTTGAATTAATCAACGACTCGACTTTCTATCAACACTATATGAACGACGTGCTATTTAACTATCTTCATCAGTTTTGTCAGATCTATCTAGATGACATTATCATTTACAGCAAAACATTGAAGAAACATAAGTGACACGTACGATTAGTTCTACATAGACTACGAGAGACTGATCTTCAGATGAATATAAACAAATGCAAGTTTCATGTTCAGAAGATCTTTTTTCTGAAACTATTACTATTCATTGAAGAACTAAAGATAAATTTCAGAAAAGTACAAGCAGTAGTTGAATGATTTATTTCTACAAATCTCACTCAGATGCAGTTCTTCGTCAACTTCTGCAATTTCTATCGACGTTTTATAAAGAACTTTTCGAAGATTGTTCATTTTCTGATTCAACTAACTCAAAAAGAGATGATATTTGAATGAGATCAAGCTTGTCAAACGATCTTTGATCATATGAAGAAACAAATGACTGAAGTCTCTATTCTTCGTCATTTTGATCAGAATAGAGAGACTATTCTTGAAACAGACTCATTCAACTACGTCAACGATGACATACTTTCTCAGTATGATGACGAAGAAACATTGCATTCAATGATTTACTACAGCAAGAATCTGAGTCTCGCTGAGTGCAATTACAAGATTTATGACAAGAAGTTACTAGCAATCATTCAAGCATTCAAGCATTAATGATCTGAGCTAAAATTGACTGAGCTATCAATCAAGATATTCATTGATCATCAAGCTTTGATGTCATTAATGAAGAATAAAGAGCTGAGTAAACGTCAGATGCGCTGAGTTCAAAAACTTGTTGACTTCAACTTCAAAATCATGTATCGCTCAGACAAATAAAACATCAAAGTCGATGCATTGACTCGTTGAGTCAATTCAGTTTCTAGAAGTCTTGAGAATAAACGATGTCACTATCAGTGAACTACGATTCTGACGTTGAATTGAATGAAAATCGCTAATCTGAAGAAGAAAGAGAACGATGAATCAATTTATCGATTGATTCTAGAAGCTAATAGAATCAACGAGAATTGTGTTTTACTTCGTAAAGTCATATCAAAAGATGAAGCTCAATACAAAGATACTAAATTAAGAGATTGTTGAGTTCAGAACGAAATACTATATCAAGATGATCTTCTATGAGTTCTCTTCAATGAGCATCTTCAAATGAAGCTGATTCAAGAAGTTCATGATCAATCTTTTATTGATCATTTCGAAATTCTTAGAACAATGAAAGCAATAAGAAGATACTACTATTGACTCTCAATGCGAAAGACAATAAATAAATATATTCAAAACTGCTACATTTGTCAGCGATCAAAAGCTTTTTGAAATAAATTCAATGAATTACTACATTTTCTACTCATATTCAAACAATGATGAAAGAACATAGTCATGAATTTCATCATTGATCTACTCTCTTCTGAAGGCAAAAACGTCATACTAACAGTGATATGTAGATTGTCAAAGAAACGACACTATATTTCTTGTTTTACTGATGACGAAGAAATCACAGCAGAAAAAACAGCTGAGCTAATGCTTCAATGAATATATTGAATATATGATTTACTCAATTTCATTGTTTCAAATCGAGATTCTCAATTTACCTTCATTCTATGAAAGTTTCTTTGCAAAAGACTGAGCATTAATCTTCAACTATTCACTGTTTATCATTCTTAAATCGATGATCAAAGTGAATGAGTAAATCAGAACGTTGAAAGATATCTTTGATTCTTCTGTTCATACATGCAGAATGACTGAGCTAAGCTACTACTCATGATCAAGTTTGTTGATAATAATGCTTTGTTCTCAGTCATCTTCTTGACTTCTTTCTTTCTAAACAAAGACTTTCATTCTCATATGAGCTTTGAACTCGATACAATTGAATATGAAAGCTCTTGTGAATGCTTGCAAGCGATTAAAGTCGAGAATATATCTGAACATATGAACAAGATCTTGATGTTTGCTCGCGAATCTTTAGCCAAAACAAGGAAACAAATGATTCAACAAGCTAATAAGCATAGAAAAGAAGTTGATTATGAGATCGAATCAAAGATGTTTCTGAACGAACGAAACATCGTTACAGCGAGATCTTTCAAGAAGCTAGACGATAAAATGCTCGATTTCTTCATTAATCTAGATCTCATCGACTCGTCATATAAGCTGAAATTATCAGAGACTATGCATATTCATGACGTATTTCACTCTGATCTGTTGAAAACAGGAAACAGTACTGTTACCTCTGTGATTAGAAATCTTCGCATTGATTCGATGAAGCAATCTTCGCATTAATTCGACGCTAGTGAATGAGTATTTACTCTTCGCTCACTTCTTTTCTTCATTCTTCATTCCGTATGTTCAATCTACTAGATAGTTCAATATATATCTACATGTTTATCTGCTCTCTTGTTCTCGTATATCAAGAGATTATGAGCTCGAGTTAGCGCTATTATCGCTATCACAAAAAATAACAAAGGACAGAAGCATCGAACTCGCTGTCATCAAAATCGATGAATATTTCCCCTATCGATCTTCATTCTCTTCATACCTCAATCATCATACAACAATGAAAGATTCGAATAATTATTGATTCTCTAAACTAAAGAGAAGCGAGAATTACGAGTCATGAAAGATAGATATAATCAGTACTCTGAAAGTCAAAGATCTCTGATGAGTCATCTCAAGAAAGCTGAAGAAATTGATAATTTCGAATTCTGAATTCAAGACAGCAGTCAAAAAGAAGTACGTCAGTACTATTCTTAATTGAAAAGACAAGAACGACAGAGTCTGCGATGTGATTATCTTCAGCATTGAACAGAGACTCAGAATACATATAGTCAAAATAGAAGACGTCATCAAGATGTGATCTATTTTGAAGACTCAATATGAGCAGTCGAACTTGATCACTCTATATCTGACGATCAAAGAACTCACTCAATCGAAGCAATTGAATTTCAATTTCATACAGAACTATGCTGACTCGCTCAAGCGAGCTGTCATCAGATGTTTAGACATCGATAATGCAGTAGCATTCTGAATGCTTAGCAATTTCTTTCTTCTAGATCTCAACGAAAATCTAGAATCGTACATCTTCGACTTGATACAGAGCGTCAAGATCAACAAAATCAACTTATTCATAGAGAATATGATCATCACTCTAGTCGATCACGATAAGAGATCAAACAATGAGAAGAATTTCAGTTTCAAGAGCATGATAGCTCAGTTTGATGACAAGAAGTCAAAATTCAAGAACTCTTGAAAGAGCTTGAATAAACAATGTTTTCATTGCGAGCAATCGAGTCACAGGCAAGAGAATTGCTGATATCTATATTCTAAGCTTCGTTCAGAAGAATGAAAGTCTAGTCAGGAAAAGAAGAATCTGATCATCGACTTCAAAGTCAGAATAGTCAGAACTATGAAGATCTTCTTCGTCTGTCGAGCAGACAGTCGTATCAACGTTTGATGAATAGACATCGAAGCTGAGAATCATGTCTGCTACGACGAGAACTTGTTCAATAAACAGTCATATCGAAAGATCATCGATAACAGCATTGTTACTGCAAATAATGAAGCAGTAGTCATTGTCGAAAAAGATTTGATTATGATTGACATTTTGCTGAATGATCAATCAACCAAAATTCGACTGATCGATGTTTATCACTGTTCAGAACTACACTATAATTTGATGTCAGTCGATCAGATGAAAGTCAAAGAGTATACATGTAGTATAAAGAACGACAGATTTCGATTTATGAATTCAAAGAATGTCGTCGTTCTCACTGACTTGAGAAATGAAGAGAAAGTCTATTTCGTGAATACATCATTCATTCTTTCAAAATCAGTCATTCTGACAAGCAGTTCAGAATCAGTCAAGGCGTCATGACGTCAATGACATAAACGATTAGCTCATCTGAATATGACAGACGTCAAACGTCTGATCAACATGAGCATTGACATTGATGTGAATTTGACAAATAGTCTAGAAAACAAGAAATCTTCAGAAATGATATGTGAGACCTGTGTCATAGACAAGCAACATAGAACGTCAAGTCGAAAACCTCACATCAGAGTCATCAAAGTAGATGAGCTAGTACATACAAATCTCGTCGACGATGATAAGATATCTAAGATTGATGAAGAATCTAAATATGTGACTACTATGATTGATGACTACAGCGAACATACGATCATCTATCTACTAGAACGAAAATTCAAACTAAAAGATGTACTTCGAGATTATCTGAAATTGATGAAGACTCGAAGCACTTCGATTCATCGACTGCGTTCAGATAATGAAGATGAGTATGCTGATCATCAAATCATTGAATTGCTCAAAGAGCATGAGGTCAAATGAGAGTCGACGACATCATATAACTTGAGTCAAAATAAGGTTGCAGAGCGATGTTTTCGCACTCTTTTTGAACGAACTCGCGCTATACTGACTAGCGTCAAATTGTCGATAAGACTATGAGAAAAGACAATAATGACTGTCATCTATTTGAAGAACAGAAGTTCTATCACTGCGTTGAACAATATAACTCTCTATGAGGCATGACATGACAAGAAGTCTGATCTTAGCTATCTACATACGTTTGAATGCATAGTCTATCATCATGTGAAGAAAGTTCATCAAAAGCTTGATGACAAGAGCTTAAAATGTCAGTTTTTGAGCTACGAGAAAGTCAATCAGTTTCGCTTGTGAAACGATAAGAAGGTACTAATATCTAGTCATATTCAATGAGACGAGATAGTCATCGAAGTCGAGAGGTATGATGAAGATCTTTTGATACTATTCTTCGATGATCAAATTGAAGATGAATCTTTCTCGTCAAAACCTTTCTCGATAATAAGCACTGAAAATGCGAAGATCGCGAAAATTCTCGACGATTACTCAGCAAGAACTTCATCTGCTACTTCAAAATGTACAATCGTACCTGAAACATCAGTCGCTTCGCAGAAAGCTAGAAGCAGATCATTAGAACTAGAATCAAGCGAGTCAGATAGCTCAAGCGATTTTGATGCTTTGAGCGAACGTCTCAAACGAGCTATCGCTGAATCTGTTGATTACAGAGCTCTCAACAATCTCTGAGTCAAAGATCATAATTGAGACTTTGTCAGTAAAGCAAATCGAGTTCAAATTGAATCGAATACTTCACAAACAGTGAAACATGCTAGAGCTAGTTTCGATTGAGAACAATGAAAGCTTGCATTCAGAAGTGAGCTTGACGCTCACATCAAAAGTGACATCTTTACTCTGAGAACATCTTTGTCGAATCGATGAATACTGTTGACGCGCTGAGTAACTATCATTAAGCGAGGGCTCAAAGAAGAGATGATCAAATACAAAGCTAGATGAGTGTGTAAGAAATTTCGTCAGAAGCAGAAAATTGACTATGATGAGATCTTTGCTTCGATGATCAGAGTCACGATCATCAAAATGCTTCTAGCATTGACGGTCAAATATGACTACGAAGTCAAACAAATGAACGTCGTCATCGCTTTTCTAGAAGCATATCTAAAGAAAGAGATCTGAATGCAGCAATCTTCGAGGTTTGAGCAAAAAGAATCAAATGAAACCTTTTTGATCTGTCGTCTAAACAAGACTCTATATGAACTAAAACAGACGTCTCGAGAATGATATGCAATTCTGAAAGTTTACCTCATCTTCATTGACTATCAAAGGGTAGAAATTGATTATTCAGTGTTCATTCATGATAATGACATCATTATCGCTATCTATGTAGACGATTTACTCATTCTAGAATCGAACATATTTAATATTGAAGCACTGAAGCTGCAATTTGCAGAGCGCTTTCAAATGAAAGATCTTGACTCAATCGAGTGATATTTAGAAATGCACATAACTTGTGATAGAGCTGAACGAACTCTTTGAATCAATCAAAGCATCTATATCAAGCAAGTCATCGAGCTTCTGAGCATGAGCGACTGCAGCCCAACTAAAACATCGATGCATCACAGATGTCAGCTCAAAAAGAACGTCTATTGAAAGTTCAAGAAGTGAGTCGAGTATCAAGCTATCTCTGAAGAAATAGAGAGCTATCAATCAATCATTAAAACACTGATGTGAGTAGTCTGTCAAACACGATCAGACATAGTCTATGCAGTGAGCAAATGCAGCAGATATTCGACGAATTCTACTCTCGATCATGATATAGCTGTCAAACAAATCATTCGTTATCTAGTCGAAACTGCTCAGCTGAGACTTCGATATGAATCTTTCAAAGTGAAGAAAGTTGAGAAAGCTGAATTCTTTGAATATATCGATTCAGCTCATGCGAATTGCTTGAATTTCCGAAGATTCATCTTCGACTATATGTTTTTCCTATGAAATGAACTAATTAGCTGAAGCTTCAAACGTCAGCAATGCATTAGCACATCATCTACTAAAGCTGAATACGTTAACGAATGTAATGCAGTCAAGAAATTGATCTTTCTGATTCAAGCATTGAAAGAGATGAAATATGATGATTTGAATACAAATTCAACTATCATTTTAGCTGACAATCAAGCGACTATAAAAATGAGTAGCAATCTCGTCAATCACTCTCGAGTCAAGCACATTGATACGTCGTATCACTATGTTCGAAACAAGGTAGAAGAGAAAGCAATTAGGTTGAAATACATACTCATCGATCAAATGATGATCGATGATCTCATCAAGTCTCTGAAGTCAGGCAAATTCCTGAGATTCAGATCAATCATGAGACTAGCTTCAAGAAGTGAAGCTACCTTCGTCGAGCATGACGTCGACGAGTAAAAGAGCATGAATATACAGTCAGTAAAGAATCTGAATAGCTTCATATGAAGCTTCAATTTCTAAGAGAAAGTGTTGAAAACAGAAAACAGTACTATTACTTCTGTGGTTAGAAATCTTCGCATTGATTTGACAAAGCAATCTTCGCATTAATTCGACGCTAGTGAATGAGTATTTATTCTTCGCTCACTTCTTTCCTTCATTCTTTATTCCGTATGTTCAATCTACTAGATAGTTTAATATATATCTACATGTCTATCTGCTCTCTTGTTCTCGTATATCAAGATGATCTGCTTTGCTTCGTCATTGATGATCTCTTGCCTGATCAAAAGAACGAGTCTCTCAAGTCTATAATGATAAACGATGAAGATGAATGAAAAATTGACAATATATTGAATTCTCGTTGATATTGAAGATGACTTCAGTATAAAGTCAAATGAAATGACTATAACAATGATCTCAATTGATACAACGCTGATGATGATGAATTTATGAACACTCAGAAGATAGTTGACGATTTTCATATTCAATATTCAAACAAATCGCGCTAAAAGCGCTTTCGACTATTTAATCAATCAGAATTTAATGAGTCTGAGTCTGTGAAATCATGATTGAGCAATCAATTGAATCGAGCAGAAATACATTCATGCAAACATGAATTGTCGAAGAAAGAGAGATAATGTCATGATTCTAGTCTTGTCAGACTCAGTCTTCTAGTCTTATCAGATTTATTCTTGCTTCATCATCTTAACTAGTTTTTATTGAGTCTAGCGTTGACTGAGAAACACACATATGTAGTCAGCTTCTTTTCTGTAGCTATCTTTCTTTCTTAACATTTATCTTCTAGTTAAATGACATCTTTATCTGACTCGCTCTAGACAGATCTCTAACAATATCTGAGTCAAACCTGAGTCAAATCTAGGTCAGATCTCGACTAGATCATTGACTAGTTCTAATCATTACGCAGAGTACTCGCTAGTGTGCACTGCGAATTGATTAAAGCTTCAGTCTTGTTCAGTCTTGATATGCTCGTAACATTATTTTTCTCTTTGAAAATTCATGTTTGCATGAATAGAATAAATGAAACGCAAATTTTTTTCACTGTTTTTCAATTTAGTATGACTTGTCTGAATAAAGCTTATGAAATTCAACTAGAACTTCTTTTAAGCTCTTGAATTCTTCTTTGTCAACATAGTATCATTCGTTGTTTCAATCTAGTTTCGTTCATTTGACTTTGTATTGTATTCGATCTCGATAACGTCTAGAGTTCAAAATGTCATCTATCTCTCAGTGCTCATCATCTTCAATAGTGAGAGATTTAGATGATTCTGAATGCTGTTCTGATAAAAGATTGTTGAGACAAGAACATAATAGCTTTGAACTGAACATTGAATGCAGCTGCTTCATGCTTATCGATAGATAAAAATGATAGAAGATCTCAACTTTGACAGTGATTTGATAAGATTCTAGCTGTTTGTCTTTCAAATTCTTACATGATTTAGTTGTCTTTATGTTTCTAGAGAATAATCAAACTCAGTTGTCTACTTCATAGATGACGTCTCGTTTATGTTTATTGATCTGAGCTTTGATGATCTGCTTCATCTTTTTCAATTGCTGATGATCAAAGATAAGAAGCTCTTTCATTTGAATAACAATATCATCTGCTTTTCTAGCTTCAAGACGCTCACGAATAGTTTCGTAGTTAGTCGTATCTGAATCGAAACTCATTCGTAAGTGAAAACTCTTATTGAAGTAGAATGAAGTCATTGAGATGATCAAGAAGATATTGAAATTCTCGCTGAATTCTATCATTAATAGTCATTTTGCTCAGTCGTTCTGCATATAATTGCAGTAAATTCTTAATTTGCGTTCAACATCTTGATTAGCTCATTTTGATTAATCATTGATCTCAAAATGATAAACTGTTAATAAACTAGCTGTGATTCTTAGTCACTTACAAAGACTTTGTCACATTATTGATATGAATTAAAAGTCTTTGTTTAAAACAATAGAACTAGATAGATCATGAAGTTGATAGACGTTTCATAGCATGATTCAAATCATTTCTTCGACTGAAATGTCATCATCTTCTCAATGACAGAGAACATAGTGATGTTTCTTGATGAAACAACATATGACTGTGTAAATAATGTTATAATCTTTTAATAGAAGTAGCTCAGTGATGAAGTTCATAGTTATATCTTTTCAGCGTTTCTGTAAAATTGATGAAGAATGAAGAAGTTCGTTGATGCTATCTTTAGATGTTTTGCTTTGTTGACATGCATGACAGTTTTGAATGTAATGTTTAATCATTACTCAATGATCTGATTAATAGTAGAAATGTTGAACTAGATCAGTAGTTTTTTGATTATCAGAGTGAGAGATGAAAGACTGATCATGAATTTTCTTTAGCAATTTTGTATGCATATTCTCAGAAATTCACAGTAGATTTTTTCTGAACAAAACATCATCAACAATCTTGCAATGCTTCAATTCAATGCTATGTAGCTTGAGCTTGTTTTCACTTATAGCTTGTTTATACTTATTGCAAAGCTCATTCATTTTGTTGACATCTTTTACTTGCTGATAGAAATCAACTTCAGATTTGATAGCTAAAACATTTATTTTATTGAGTGTCAGAATAATCTGATAATAATCTTCAGTACGCTGAGTTGATTCAGAAACGTTGATTAAAGACATTCTGATTAAAGCATTGACTTTAGTGTTTATTTTACCTGATCAAAATATAATTTGAAAGTTGAACTTAAATAGAATGTTTAGATAATTGACTTGATGTCAAGTCAACTGTTTATTTTTCATGAAGATTTTCAAAGTCTGATGATTAATAAATATCTGAATGAGTAGTTCAATGCATTCAAGCTTAAGTCTTCAATGTTTGAAACATCAAATAATGACTAGTAATTTCTTGTCATAAATATGATAATTGCATTCAGCGAGAATCATGCTCTTACTGTAAAATGCTATTGAGTGAAGAATATTCTCATCATCGTATTGTGATAGTATTTCATCTTTGATGTAGTCAGATGCATCAATTTTCAGAATAGTCTGTCATTTTGAATCAAAATGTTGTAAGACTGAGATCAAGCTGACTTGTTTCTTTAGATCATCAAAAGCTTGAACACAGACTTCGTTTCAAACAAAAGACGTGTCTTTTCTAGTCAACTGAGTGAATGATTTGACTAGCTTCGAGAAGTTCTCAATGAAACGATGATAGAAGTTAATGAATCTCACAAAGCTCTGAACTTTCTTTAGATTGATCGACGTAGCTCAGTTGACTATGATTTTCACTTTGATAAAATTCATACGAAGATCTTGTTCTGAAACTATAACTTCTAGAAAGACAGTTTCTTCTACGTTGAATTTGCACTTTCAAATATCTACTTGTAAATCAGCTTCTCGTAGATGATTTAATATCATCTTGACATGTTGTTGATGTTTTTGTTGAGTTTTGCTGTAGATCAGAATGTCGTTTAGATAGACTTGACAAAAGTCATTTAGAAAGTCTCAAAGAACGTCATTCATATACTGCTGAAACGAGACAGAATCATTGATAAGTTTGAAAAATAGCATCTTTGATTTATATGCTTCTAACGCGATAATAAAGATAGTGTAGTTCTCACTATCAGAGTGCATTCGTAGTTTGTTAAACGTCGAAATGATATTCAATCAAGTCAGATGTTTGCAATCAGCTATTTTGTCAATTACTTCATTTATGAACGATAGAAAATAGCAATTTCTTTTGATAATAGCATTGAGCTTTTGATAGTTAACGCAGAATCGTAGATCTTCATTTGCTTTCAAGATGAACAGAACGAATGAGAAATACGAAGCTTTGTTAGAAGTTATAAATTCTTTGAAAAGATTCTCATTCAGATATTTCTTTACTTTCTGAAGCTTGTAGAAAGACATTTGATATGCTTGACAATGAGATGACGTTGCGTCACTAGTAAGCTCTATCTTATGATCATACAAACGATGAGACAATAGCTTGTCTGCTTGAGCTTGATCAAAAACGTCTAGAAAATTCTGATATTTTGATGATAGCTTGACTTTAATATCTTCTAGATTCTGAGTCGTTTCATCAACTGAAAAGATGTTTATGACATCTAGTTTGCATTGAGTATTGTAAATAATTTTTCTATCAATGTCTTCAATGAACATAGCAAAAATCTTTGTCTAATTCTTCTTTTTTCGTTTTACTAATGCTTAAAAAGAGACGATGTTTATGTTTTGAATCAAGAATGACTCTTTCTGAATGAATGAAACTGAGTGCTTGAGCATCTTAGAGATCTTGCTGTGAGCTGCTGAAGAGATCGAAGTTGATTGCAATCAACTTGAGTACTTTGTATTTGACAAGATCGAAAAAATCGAAATAGAAGTATTTAATTGATCAGAGAATACGATAGTATCATGCCTCATGTTCAATAATATCTCATTTTTGTTCATTCAGAATTTGCTCAATATAGCTTCATGATGCTCAATATCAGCTATCAGCATTGACATAGTCATTTTCTTATGACTTTCAATCGTGAGATTGAGTACAATTTTATGAGTAATAGTTTTTCTAGCTAACTTTTCATCATAGTTTTGTATTAACTTCTCTTTTGCTAGTGATATAGATTGTATTTCAAGTTTCTGACATACTTTATTGACTAGCTTGTCATGTATCAGCGTGTAGACGATGAAATCACTATCTATCAAAAAATGAAGGCTGAAAGAATTGCTCTGAGAAATAAGAGAAGCATTGATCAGAAATGACTTCTCAAAATAGTTTTCTTTTGATAGAACTTCAATTTGATTGCACAAAGATATAATCTTTATTTCTTCAATGACTCTGAAAGAGATAGTTAGTTTTTTGAATCAGAATCAAACTTAGAGTTCAATGTAAATCAATTAAACTCATCATCTTTTAATGCATTGACTCTTGATCGATCAGAGCACTCTTTAGAAGTATGATCTGATTTGTGACAGATGAAACAGATTTCAGCTTGTAAATCAATGTCTTTGATGTTAGTTAAAATCACGTCGTGCAACTTTGAATAATCGATGAGTGTAGTGACTTCGATCTTTCTATAAAGATTCAATGAATCTCATTTCTCAGCAAAGATGACTTGCTTTCTGACTTTGACCAAGAATTTCTTTTCTTTGATGTCATTCATGACTCGATGCTCATTGTTCAAATGAATCAGATAACTACGAATTTCATTGAGAGATTCTGACTGAATCAGCTGACTACTTTAAGTTGCATAAAGACGATAAACTATCTTGTCTTGTAAATTAACGATCAATTGCTTTTCGTGATACTTTAAATAAAAGAACAGACGTTGAAATATCAAATAGAAGTCGCTGAATTTGCTCTTTTCTTGAATGAGATTAGCATATTCTCTTCGAAAGTTTGTCTCTTTGTCAGAATCATCATAAAGCTGAGCAAGTTCATCTAGTAGATCATTGATCATTGAATAAGAATTCAATGAATCTTGCTGATGTTTGACTAGAGTAACTTTGACTGCATCTTCGCTGATTCAAGAATGAATGTAGACTAGTATAGCTTTGTCATTGTTAAAATGATCGATGTTGATTTCTAGCTTATCACGAATCTTTTCTTGTCAATCATTTCAGATAGATTCTTTTTCATCAGTAAACAAAGATGAATTCGAAAGCTTTTGAAATCGCTTGAATAAATTGAACATGATGAAAGAAGTAGAAGTATCTTTTTTAGTCAATCGCAGTCGATGTTGTAGTTTCATCAGCTGATCTTGAAGCTTTTTAAGATTTAAATTCAATCATTCTTTTGCTTAATCAATTTTCTCGAAATGAGTCTTTTATATCTGTTCGCTGAGTATTTTATCAAATAGCTCACAAGCTTTTACATCTAGATCTCGTTGAGTTCGAAGATTATTTAAATCTTCTGGAAAAATTTCTGAGTCTTGTTTGACTCAGTGTTGTAGCTGCTCTACATTTTTGATATCTCAGAAGATAGAGACTTTCAGAGATTCATCAAGTGTCTGAGAATGAGACATGAATTGATGATGTTTTTGTACAAAGTCAGTTCTAAGAAATTTCGATAGATGAGAAGATAACTTGAAGTAAATGACTGAATCGAGACTTTGATTACTTTTGAAGAAATCGAATTGAATATTCACAGATGATTGAATCATAATGAAGATTTTGATGATTAAGCGAATGATGATGCTTAATAGTAGATAGTGAGATCGTTTGTTAAAGTGTTTAGTCTTCAAAGAAGAGTGTTGCTGATTTGAGAGAGTTTTTTGTGATTCTCAAGCAATCAACGAAGATTCTTTATCATTAATTCTATTAATCGATTTGAACTGATGCTACTGACTGAGCGATAGATTCTCTAGCAATCACACGATCATATGTTTTTGTTGATTCTATTGATTTCTTGATGTTGTTCTGTCTTTCGATGTCGTTGATCATCAGATACACAAATTTCTTTATACTCATTTCGTTGTCAGTTGAGTGAATTTGAATGAGTATATAAATCAGTATCATGTGATTAATGAATTTTTAAAGTAATGTTGAGATCATGTCTAGAAACTAATCAGAGTGCATACGTGACTAGAATGTTTGATTTATAAAGATAGTTATAACTCAGACTTTAAGAATACAGAAGAAAGAAGATACAAAAGACAAGAAGAACACGCTCTATATAGTAGTTACTCAAATTAACGTTAGTTTCAAAGAAGACGTGTTGAAACATAAGAAAGATGTTGGTTTGAAAGATGTTTGCAACATAAAGAAATGTGTTTATCATAGAAATCTGTTGACTACTTGTAACATAAAGAAGTGTGTTTGTCTAGAAAACAATAGAAGCTGATTAGAAGATGCTAGAAAGAAAAAAGATGCTGAGTCATATCTGAGTCAAATCTGAGTCAGATCTAGATCAGATCTCGACTAGATCATTAACTAGTTTTAATCATTACGCAGAGTACTCGCTAGCGTGCACTGCGAATTGATTAAAGCTTCAGTCTTGTTCAGTCTTGATACGCTCGTAACAGTTAGAAAATAACGTGCAACTCAATTTAAACATAAGTCATAAGAAAATACTCTTGAGTTCAGAAAGCATTTTCATCTTTCAATCTTTGAGACTAACATTACTTGTCTTTGATGTAGTATTATTGAATGAAGCTGTAAATATTGCAACTTGTAACTAAATTTTCAATCATTAATGCTGTGTAAAAGAGATTAATTGAATCGAATACAGAAAATGAATCATCGACTGATGATGTTCAAGTCAGCAAGAAGCAAACTCTTAGCAAGAGATCTCACTTTACATCACAAACTAAAGATCAATCACGTATCATATTGCAAAGCAATAAATATGAGCTTGTGATAGCACAACAGAATAATGTTGAGTTAACAATGATTAAGATCAGCTGAGAATGAAAGTTTGATGACTTATGAGATGCTTTAAACATGAAGAAGAATAAACGTTTGTGATATAAAGCAGACAAGACAGACAAGATTCTAAGCAATAAGAAGAAATATGAAAGCTTCGTGTGCAAGATGAGAAAGAAAAGCATCATGAATGTAACTTACAAAAAGAAAGAAATTAGAGAAGAATAGAACTCAAGCACAGTAGTCACTATAATCAAATGATTCAAACAAAGCGAATATTTTGCTTCATATTGCGAAAGCACTTCTGTCACATATGCTTACATGAGAAAACATGATATTGATAGTGATGCAAGCACACTGATTGAACACTTTGAACATCTTGCTCAAGAATGCGCAAGCGCTTATGTTGCAGATGCTGTCAAGAGAGAACATAGTGCTAGAAGTGATGTGAATGCATAATAAGAAAAGAGTGACAATATTGAGAAGAATGATCAAGACGTCTATGATGACATTTATTACTAAAGAACAAAAGATACATTGAACACTTTGAGCAGTCTGTGTGACATTAAAGCTATGTTTGCAATGTATGATAATTGCGCAGTTGACAGCTTAATCATTAATGATGATTCTAACAAAGAAAGATTATGCAGAGATAATAGTGAATTACAAGCTTCAATAATATTATTTGACATTGCGACTCTAATTGCTACAAATGTCAAGATCATATTTGTTGAATCAAATGATAAAGACGCATACTGCGCTCATAGAAGTTTTAAAAATGTTGACATTTTTATGAATATTGATGCTTTTATGAATATGTTTCAGCTAAAAGTGACGCAAATCTGAGACATGAGATTAAATGAATATTCGAAATATTGATCACTAAAAGCGCTAAAATCTGTCACTGTCACTCTTTACAAATTGCAAATGTACTAGATTTAATACTGCGTTTATAGCTGATCTTTGTTTTCTGTCTCTCATTTGATTAAAATTCAGCAACTTATCATTAATTTCAGCTGTGTAAGACAGTTGCACTGCTATTATTTTTTCTGCTACTTTGCTTAAACAGTTTAGCAGCGTAATAATTCTGTATATCTTTGACATTGAATAATTTGACTTACCTGATTTTTTTAGAATAATTCTCATGTCTTTGCGTCATATCTTCAAATGATAGTTGTTTTCAATCAAATCTGAGTACACTAAATTGAAGATTTTCAATATTGTTTTATACGCTCACTGTATGATTGCAAATGACATATCATCTGATTTGAATGCTTTTCTGAGTGCTGAAAAGTTAATCGCATGCTTGATTTTTTCTTCAATAACTCTTGATCACTGTATACTTTCATTCAATATTAATTCTTCATTAATTTGAATTTTCAAAGATGATGAGTACATTGCTTTCAGAAATGTCTTGCACTTTTCATTGAATTCAATCTTCAATTCTTTTTGCAAGTTTTGTATTAAAGATAACTTTTTGATTAAACGTGATTTAATGAACTTGTATGTTTGAAACACTTCTTTCTCTTCAACGTTGTTTAAAAAATTGATTCAGAATTGAATTTTAATCAACTTTATTGCATCATGATATGAATTTCATGTTTGTACTATCTCTGCTCATGCATCATCACTTCTGCATCTTTTTCAGATTCGCTTTTTTGACAACAGTGTCTTTCATCTTTTGATGAGTTCATTGTTTCATCAAAGTTTTGATTTTACACATATTCGCTGTTTAAATATGAATAATTTCACTGTATTCTTGATGCATTCAGTTAAATAAATGACTTTTGCTTTTAAACTCGTGATTCTTTGCATCTTGACAATCATTTTGTCTTTCATCTTTTGCAAATGCTCATCAAAGTCTTTTCAGTTGACTTTTTGCAGATTGTATGACGCGTTCAATGAATTTTTGATCAACTTCACTTTTTTGGAAACTATTGTAAATAAAATTACTTCATGATTGAATTCTGTGTTTATATTCTCATCTATATGTCAATTCTTGATGTGATTGCACATATTCTTTGATGCAAATGCTAAATTAAGTATCGAGCTTGACTGACTTAAATAGCTGTAATATGTATCTATATCAGAAGTGTTAATCAGATTGCACTTATGAAAATTTACTCACTTTATTAACGCTTTCGTTTTAATAAAGTTTGAAATTTTTGCGTTTCATCAACTATGATGTGTATTAAAGTCTTCAATGATAATAACTTTTTGCTCAAAATTTAGCATAACTTTTGCTAATTCTCACTTAATCATGTATAATTACTCATTATTTGCATTTTGTGACTTTTCGTTGTAAATATTGAACAATAAAATTTCTCTTTGAATTTTATTGTTCGCTATTGATATTGCTTGCATATTTTCGCTATTGACTATGTCTGATCTTGATGTGCATGTAAATTTCTTTACGTTTTTCGCAACAAATATCAGTACTTTGACATGAGTATTCTGAACATTTGATTTGATGCAAATAAACAATGAATGTGAAATTGTTATATTCTCATCTTTCATTTATGATTCTTGTAGTATAATAATATCTGTCTTGTTTTTCGCAAATTTCATGCATGCATGCATAATTTGCGTTGATCTTGCGCAATTGTGCTGTAGAATTCAAATATTCAATGTGTTTGCAAAGCTTTTATCATTTGCGTTGTTTTATGACATTTCGACTGCACTACTCATTACAATTTCGTAACTAGATGATCTTTTTGTAAGTTAATAAACTGAGCTGTCTGATATGTTTTACACATTACGCTGTTTGCGAAGTGTGCATTTTGATAGTTGCAGCATCTAGAAATCATGTGATTGCATGATTGCTTGTTTTTGCACGTAGATAATTAACATTTATGCTTTCATGTCAAATGATTTTGTTTACAAAACAAGCATCTTGATGATTTGTTGCACTTATTCTGCAAATGTTTGAATGTTTAACATCTCTGACATTAATTGCTTGATCAATAATTTCACTATTCAACTGTTTGATATGTTGATCTTGTTGCTAAAACTTATTTTTTCAGATGTTTTTGTGCTTCAACTTCAATTTTAAATGTCAATATCATCAAAGTATGATTCTTTATTACTTTATTTTCATCTTTTGATAATCATATTGAGTTGATTATCAGCTTCAATTCAGAGTTGTACTTCTCTAGCTCAATTCTTAGATATTTCATTTTGATCTTCATGTTGAAGATATCAATTTTCAGACTGTGTATCACTATCTTGTATCATTTTTCATTCTTCTTGATACTTTTGACTTCAAATATATGCTCTCATATATCTCTTTGCTTCAATAAAGCTTTCGCGATGTATTTCTTTGAAATCAATAAAACAATATTGTTATCTCTTTGTGTTTTAGTCACTGTAGCAACTTTTATGTCAGACTTTGTCTTCTTCAGTGCATTGTTCACTGCATTGCGCATTTTTATCGCTTGTAAGATTCAGTTCTCATTTTTCAAAGTGACTATCAATCTTTTTTTGCAATATGATATTTCTTGTGACTTTGATGAGAGTTTTTTAATAATCAGATTTCATTCATCTGCATTTGCATTCACATTTGCATTTGTGTTTGCATTTGCATTTGCGCTTGTGACTTGAGCTGCTTTTTGCGCATATGTGAGCTTCTGCGTTGATTTTTGCGAATTTTGTATGATCTGCAACGTTTGCGAAATCTGCGTCTTCTGCAAGATTTGCGAATTCTCTGTCATTTGCTTTGCATTAATTCTCTTTTTAATGTTTTCAGCATTTTGTTGAATTAATTGTAGAATGATCTTCAGTTTGTTGTTTATTTAACTTTGAAGTCAATCAATTTGCTTCTGAATTGAGTTTTCTATGCTTTCATTGCATGCTCTTTGAATGTAGATTAAGCTATGACTTATAGTCTCTTTCTATTCTGATATTGCTTGTCTTAGCTGATTGACTGCAAATTCAATTCTTTCACGCAGTCTCTTTATCTGCATCTCTTTAGAGATGACATCGTAGCACTTGCTAGTACTAACTTCGATGCTAGCTTCTTTTTGCGAACTTTTCATTACTTTTCGCTTTTTCATTTCTTTGAACTTCACAATCGCTCATGTTTGCTCTTTTTGCTGCGAATTTGCATTTTGCAAATTGATTGTATTCTTGTCATTCTGCGCATTTGCATGTGAATTTAGCATTAATGCATTGAGTGAACTAAACATGTATTACGTTTTTCTATTTGCTGATGTGAGCGACTTTTGTTGACTGCAAAATAAATCAACAATGTTGTTCTGCAGTTGTTTGCTTGTTGATGAATGTTGAGATCGTGTCTAGAATCTAATCACACTGCAGCGAGATAGTGCATAGCTGAGTAAAATGTTTGATCAATAGAGATAGCTTTAACTAGAAAACTAAGAATACAGAAAGAAGACAGTTTCGAGCTGTATCTATAGTAGAGCGAACAAAGAAACGAAGTAGTCGATTTGCTAGAGCTTGAATAGATGAAATGTTTCAGCATATTTTGATTTGAAACATCATTGTTTCTTGTTCACATATCGAAATTTCTAAAGTCTATTGACTAGACTCTATTCAACGTCAACACGCTTCGTAACATTACTTTCTTCTCTTTAAAAGTCATGTTTCTATGACTTGTAATGTAGTTCATAGCATTAACGTAGAGTTTTGATGTCTGTCTTTCTATTAATCTTTCTATTGATTCAAACCAACTTGTCAAATGTCTATTGTAGCAGACTCACTATGTGAGATAGAATGATCATTGAAGCAGGCTCACTAGTTGCATGTGAACGTAAGATAGATCGATTCACTGATAGATTGAGTGATGAGAGTAGATAAATCATTGCATTGACGAAGAGTGTCATTGAAGCAAACTCACTAGTCGACTTGCTCATTGAAGAGATCAACTTTTGACTTGTCATTGTAGCAGACTCACTATTTGCATGTGAATGTAGAATCAGATTCACTGATAGATAAGACAATAAGAATAGATAGATCATTGCATTGACAGCATCTTTGTAGCAGACTCACTAAATTGATCTGAATTCAAATTGAGTTGAATTGAATTTGATGACACAGATTATTTTGACTTGACTGATTCACAAGCTTTTTAAGAAGAAAGATTTGTGATTCTCTAGCAATCAATGATCATATGTTTTCGTTGATTCTATTGATCGAGTGAATCAATGCTACTAAATGAGCGATAGATTCTCTAGCAATTCAACGATTATATATTCTCATTGATTCTATTGATTTTCTGATGTTGTTCTGTCTTTCAATGTCATTGATCATCAGGTAAACAAATTTCTTTATACTTGTTTCGTTGTTCATTGAGTAGCTTGAATAAGTAATGAAATTGATATCATGTGATAAACGAATTCTTAGTTTAATGTTGAGATCATGTCTAAAATCTAATCACACTGCAGCGAGATAGTGCATAGCTGAGTAGAATGTTTGATCAATAGAGATAGCTTTAACTAGAAAACTAAGAATACAGAAAGAAGACAGTTTCGAGCTGTATTTATAGTAGAGCGAACAAAGAAACGAAGTAGTCAATTTGCTAAAGCTTGAATAGATGAAATGTTTCAGCATATTTCGATTTGAAACATCGTTGTTTCTTGTTCACATATCAAAATTTCTAGAGTCTATTGACTAGATTCTATTCAACGTCGACATGCTTTGTAACAATGAACTCATGCTAAGTTCATTTCACAAATTTATTTCAATCTTTAACGTTAATCTTTTGATTTCTATCGTTGATATTTTGAGTTCTGACGCTGAGCTATTACTTCTGCTGAGTTTCGCGATACTATTCGCGAAACGAGACGAAGAAGAGTGTATAAAGCGACTCTTTATATTTCTTTTCATAGCGAGTTTTTTTGAGTTTCAGACTTTGAACTTCTAGAAAATTCACTTGACACTTCTTAAATATTTCTTTAATCTTTTATTCAGAGCGTTTCATGTAAACAGTAACTTTAGTGTAAAAATTTCTCAATTTCTATTTTGAAATCTGCAATAGATCATTTTCTATTATCAACTTATGTCAGATGAAAATGATATAAATTTAGTCTGCAAGAATCTAGATTACTCTTTTTGATAGAAAATGCTTGATGCAATTACTTTATATTTCATGTATCAAAGTAGTCGTGTTATTTCACTCAGAATAGTAATGACTGATCTTGACTTATTGTCTTATGCATTAAGAAAAGATAAAACAGATAGTGATTTGATAAGAAATGTTGTACTTCTCTGAAACAACGTTGTTCTCTGTGCAATCTTCAAGCACAAAGAACTTTGATTTCAATTTTTGCGTCAGTACACAGTCTTCTGTGCTGTTCTGAAGTTGATTTGATGACTTGTTCTTTTCATGTGAGTTTGCTCTTCAATTTATCAATCAAATTACTGTCTGAATTGATGATTCTTTCTTCTGCGTTGATGAACTCTCGTTTCGTCGTCGATTTTGATCTGCGTAAGCGCAAAAAATTTCAATTTTCGATTTTTGACTTGCGATGCAGTCATCTGTGAAGCTATTGAGTTGAATGAGAACTTGTTTTGATCATATAATTGTGCTCTATAACTTGTTGATCGATTTGATATATCATATGCTTCGATAAATCGCTGTCATCAATGTCTTTCGTAGAATTTTTTTTTTGTCTTACTGTAAATAAGAATATCATTCAAGTATGTTTGACAAAATTTATGCAGACAGTTGAACAATACATCATTAATATAGTGCTGAAAGAAAGCAGATTCATTAATTAATTCAAAGAGCATTACTTTATACTTGTAAATGTCAAAGAAAGTAATAAATATAGTTAAATCTTCGCTTTCTGAACTCATATGCAGTTTATTGAACGTGATGATAATGTTAAGTTAAGTCAGATACTTACTGTCTTGAATTTGAGCTAGTACTTCGTCTATCAAAAGTATTGAATAATGATCTCTTTTAATCAGAGCATTCAGTTTTCAATAGTTCATGCAAAAGCAAAAACTATCATCTTTCTTTTCAACAAACAATATTGATGAAGCAAAAGAAGCTTTGCTGAAAGTGATGAACTTCTTCTTCAAATTCTCTTTTAAATATTCTTTGATTTTCTGCAACTTGTAGCTCAACATGAGATACAATTAACTTCTAGAAAGTTAACTTTCTTCTTTTAATTCAATCTTATGATCATATAATCAATGCAAAAACAACTGCGTTATCTTTTCTTTATCAAAAACATTCAGAAAGTCATGATAAATTATTGAAAGCTTCTTCTTCAGTTCATTTAATGACATGACAGAGATCATTTCATTCAGTTTCGTGAAATCTTCAATCGAGTTAAGTGCTTTGTTGATTTCACTAATGATCAAAAAGAAGATCTTGATCTTCTTATTCTTGACTAAAGTTTGATATACAACAACTTTGATCATGATAATATTGATAAGTTTCTTTGTTTCAGTTGACTGAAATGAGCAAAGTTGATTGAAGTCAATTTGAGTGCTTTGCTTTGCTATAAGAACAGATTCAATAAATCAAGCAGATTCAATGAATCTATTCACTGATTTCTGATTCATAAATCTCTTCAAGATGATCATTGATGTAACAATTAAGTTCAAGTTCTTTCATTTCATTTTACAAATCTCATTTGATTCAGATCTGTGAAATGCTGATTGACTGCTTGCTTTTGAAACAACAGATTTTGATGTTTGAATCTTCAATGATGATATTAATTGATCATTTGCAGAGTTTATCAACATTTGATTTCTTTTCAATCAAAGATTTTCAATGATTATCTTGTACTGATCTAAATGAGTTATCAATAAAGCATCATTTCATTCTTATGTTCTTATATCATGATTAATGTATACAAAGTGTATGTAATCAACTTTCAATCAGAAATTTCATCATACAATCTGTTAGAAACCAGCATAAAGCGAGTCATATGAATGTAATGTAATGAGTATATAAATGCTAAGAAAGAAAAGTATCTAGAAGAGAAGAGTTGACTATCTATATGACTCAGAAGAACATAAGCTAACTTTGAATAGAATTGATCTTGAAACAACTCTATAGTCTAGTGATGAGCGATCGATGATAGTCATCAACATAGTTATCAACATAGCTATCAACATAGATGCGTAGCTAGAATCATAACATTATTTCTCTCTTTAACAATTCATGTTTGCATGAATGTATTTTCTTAGTCTTGTGTAGAATTGAAATGTCTATTGTAGCAGACTCACTATGCAAGATAGAATGATGTTATTGTAGCAGACTCACTAGTTGCACATGAATGTATGATCAGATTCACTGATGAGTAGAATGATGAGAAGATAGATCATTGCATTGAGAATAAATGTCATTGAAGCAGACTCACTAGTTGCATGTGAACTGATAGACGAATCGATTCACTGATAGGTAGAGCGATGAGAAGATCATTGCATTGATGATGTCTTTGAAGCAGACTCACTAGTTGCATATGAACTGATAGACGAATCAATTCACTGATAGATAAAGCGATGAGAAGATCATTGCATTGACGATGTCATTGAAGCAGACTCACTGAGAATTTGCTTCTCAAGATAGAGACTTCACGCAGTTTTATGACTGATCTCGTTTGATTGTTCAACAAATTCAAAGAATCTCTTGCGAATCTGAATGAATGATTAATTCGCTGATCTTTGATCTAGTTGAATGATTTCAATCGTTTGTTTATACTCGCTGATCAGCGCATGAGTTCAAATCTTTTGTTTATTCTTGCTAAATCAGCTCACGAGAGAAGAAAGATGAGTGCTGCTGCATGAACGCAAGTCACTAGATCAAAGTTGATAGAGAATTGAAGAACTACTAGCAGAAGCACTTGAAGAAATTGATGCAGATTATTTCACTTCGTCTGTAATGAAGAAGCATTTATATAATGTTAAAGATCAGCATAAAGCGAGTCATATGAATGTAATGTAATGAGTATATAAATGCTAAGAAAGAAAAGTATCTAGAAGAAAAGAGTTGACTATTTATATGACTCAGAAGAACATAAGCTAACTCTGAATAAAGTTGATCTTGAAACAACTCTATAGTCTAGCAACAAGCGATCAACAATAGTCATCAACATAGTCATCAACATAGTCATCAACATAGCTATCAACATAGATGCATAGCTAGAATCATAACACAATCAAATTGACTTTGATTTTGACAGCAATATTAATTGAATATCAAAGCATTTACATAGCTTTGACATCAAAAATTCATCAATGAAAGTCATGTCAATGATTTTAATATTTATCAGAGTGAGAAATTTAAATATCTTTTCTAAACTATTCAAAATGATGTCAACAGTGAATAAATTGAAATTAAATAAATCATCAGACATGTTAATGAAGCAGAATATGAGTATATTGTTCTCAGTCACTACTTTGACGAAAGTAAGTCGTTTTTCAAATTCATTGCAATTTCATGCATCTGAGCTGATTTAAAACAGTTGTATACTTTATATTTTGACTTCTTGCATTTGAAGCAAAGTTCTTTTTTAAACAACTTCTTTCTAGTAAAATTAACAATTAATATTCTGAGTTTCTTTCATGCAGAAATTGAAGCTGAGATTGCAGTAGTGATCATCATTAAGATGCTAGCAATAAAATGAGTGACTTGAGTCGTTGATGTTTTGAAAGTTGATTGAGCATTCAATTTTGTCAATCAAACATCAACTTGCATGCAGATGTTAATGAATTCATTCAAATTCATAGTTTGTTCATTGATCATGACTCACTGAAGATCTGAGCTAATCTTATGCTAAAAATTATTTAGTAAAGTTTCATTATTGTATTTTAGTTTTGCACTAAGTTTCTGAAATTTCATTCAAAATTCATGAAAGAAAATCTTGTTTTGTTTGATACAGCTTCAAAAACTGTCATTGAGTTGTATGATATCAATTAAAGTCATCATACATTTTATTTATGATCAACAGTATCTTTTCTGCTTTAAAAAATGAGTTCATGATCATGTTTTTCATTCTGAATGCTATGTGTTTGATCATTGTTTCACTGACTCAACTTTTCACATATGCAATCTTCATTTCTTCAATAGAAAAATGATTCTTATTCATCTTCAGCTTATTTTGCATTCAAAACAATTAATTATTCACATTTTGTTTCAAATTTTTGAACAAAGATGAGTCAGATAACTTAATTAACTTTAAGAATCAATCTTTTGAAGTTGAAGTGCTTAGTTGACTTGATATCACTTTTAAATGATGTATAATCACATTCTTTTTCTTCATCTTTTTCTATAAATGCATTCAAACAATGTTCAACGTTGTCTGTGTAACTTTCAACTTAATGTTGATAACTTTCAATTCAATGTTAATCTTGTTGATATCATTCAACATTTAAATCATGTCATTGTGAATCTTGATTTTAATGTCATGCTGTTGACATATGTACTTAATAAACGCAACAAAATCATTTACTTCATGAGTGCTTATTCAAGCATTCAATTTAATGCTGATGCTGATCTTGATCATTTTATAATTGAAAAGCAATGCATTCATGTTCTTTTCTTTGATATTTGATGATGCATTCATGTCTTCTTCTTCTGATGCTGTTCAATTCTGTGATAGAAGTGATTTTCTTTCAGCATTTCAAAGTTCATAGTGAATCATGCTCATTGATTCTGATTTTAATTCTGTGCTTTTAATCATTGTGTGAGTAAAGAATTGCTGATTGAAATTCAACTGAAATTTCTGATTTCAGTTCTAGAACATCATGTTTGTGTTCTTCTGTTCTTTTATTTTGACAATAAGCTCAGTAAAGAGTTAATTTAAAGCAACATGTTCATATTCTTCTGTTCTGTTCTAGAAATTTCTTGATTTCTAATGAGTTTTCTGAACTCAATTTTCAAGTTTTGATTCTGATTCAAGTTTGAGTGATGTAGCTTGTTTTTATATCATTTACACGTCAATAGCAAGATTAATGAGCTTTGAACTAATGTTATGAATCTGCATAAAGCGAATCATATGAGTGTATTTTAACTAAAAGTTCAAAGCTGAAGAAGAAAGAAGATGCAACACATCATGAGTTTTACTTATGAAGACACGCTAGATCGCTAGCGTGTCAACATTAGCTTTATACTAGTTTATGATAGTCTGACATGATTTATGTTAGATTAACTTGAAGTGCATGATCATAACACTGTCAAGACATCGTTTAAACTACGTCATATCTTCAACTTAATATGTCATGAGTTATATTATGCTTAACTTAATAATGCTTGACAAACTCTTTATAGTTGATTGATTCTTTCAAGTTATTGAGAGCTTCTTAATAATTAACTCTATCATAATATATACTCATTCTGTGTTTGCTTAAAATATCACATTGTCATATCACTTTTATAAATTTCATCTATTCATTTAATAAACTTAATCATCACAAAAGTGTATTCGCAATTTGTAAAGAGTAACAGAGACAGATTTTAATGCTTTTAATGATTAATATCTTGAATATTCATTTAATTTCATGTCTCAGATTTGCGTCACTTTTAGCTGAAACATATTCATAAAAGCATTAATATTCTCAACATTTTTAGCATTTTTAGCATTCTTATGAGCGCAGTATGCGTCTTTATCATTTAATTCAATAAACATGATTATTTTAACATTTGTAACATTGATACGTAGTTGCAACGTTGAATAATTAATGATTGATTTGACTATTTAAATAATAGCTATTTAATATATGCGTCGAAAAAGTCAATGAGAAAGTCAATGAGAAAGTTAATGAGAAAGTTAATGAAGAAGTTAATGAGTAAACTAAAGAGATAGAAAGTCATGTAGAATGATTGATAAAATCGTGTTTGAAGCTTAATAGAAAACAAATTTGATTCTTGATTGCAAAGCAATTTGAAGCTTGATGAAAAGTCATGAAGAAAGTCATGTAGAAAGTCATGTAGTAAAAAGATCAGTAGATGACTCAATCAAAAGATCAGTAGAAAGCTTACTAGTAAAAAGATCAATAGAAAGATTGATTAAAAGATCAGTAGAAAGCTTACTAAATGACTTGATTGAAAGATCAGTAGAAAGATCAGCGAGAATGCTTGATAGAGAAACATGAAGAGTGCTTGATAAAGAGTCATGAAGAGTGCTTGATAGAAAGTTATGTAGAAAGTCATGTAAAAAGCATTGTTTGATTCATGTTATGCATTCAATCAATGTGTATTTTGAAGCATGTAGAATGTTTGATAAAGTGTTTAATAAAAAGCTCAGTTTATAACTCAATAAATAACTCAGTAGAAAGATTAATAGAAAGATTAATAGAAAGATTAATAGAAAGATTAATAGAAAGATTAATAGAAAGATTGATAGAAAAGTTGATAGAAAGATTGATAGAAAAATCAATAGAAAGATTGATAGAAAGATTGATTGAAAGATCAGTAGAAAGCTCACTAGATGACTTGATTGAAAGATCAGTAAAAAGCTCACTAAATAACTTGATCAAAAAATCAGTAGAAAGTTCACTAGTAAAAAGATCAATAGAAAGATCAATCAAAAAATCAGTAGAAAGATTAATGAAAAGCTCAGTAGAAAGCATTGTTTAAAGCACTGTTTAATGTGTTTTGTGCATTTGATTAATGCATTTGATAAAGTGTTTGATAAAGCATTTGATAAAGAGTTCAATAGAAAGTAAAGTGATGAGTAAATGAGTGAGTAAATAAATGAGTAAAGTGAAGAGTAAATAAGCGAGTAGAATGAAGAGTAAATGAGTGAGTAGAATGAAGAGTAGATGAGTGAGTAGAATGATGAGTAGATGAGTAAATGAGTGAGTAAAGTGACAAGTAAATGAGTGAGTAAATGAGCGAGTAGAATGAAGAGTAAATGAGTAAGTAGATAGATGAGTAAATGAGTGAGTAAATGAGTGAGTAAATGAGCAAGTAAATAAATGAGTAGTAAACTGAATGTGATAAAAGAAATGAAAGCAATGAAAGTGATGAAAGCAATGAAAGTGACGAAAGTGCAATTCAGTTCAATGATATATGAATAAACATAGATTCAGTTCAACAACATGTGAAATGATCGCAAATTTTATTCATAAAATCTGATCACATTCAGATTAGTTCAGCTAAAATCTCAATTTTATCTCACTTTAAACAATAAATGTTTCTTTAGCTAAACTCAATAATTCAGTTTACTTCTTAAACTGTAAATGTGTTAGAAATCAGCATAGAGCGAGTCATATGAATGTAAGATAACGAGTATATAAATGCTAAGAAAGAAAAGTATCTAGAAGAAAAGAATCGACTATCTATATGACTCAGAAGAACATAAGCTAATTCTGAATAGAATTGACTTCGAAACAACTCGATAGTCTAGTGACGAGCGATCAACGATAGTCAGAAACATAGTCATCAACATAGTCATCAACATAGCTATCAACATAGATGTGTAGCTAGAATCATAACAGTATCTCTCTTCTTCAATGATTCATGTTCACATGAATGTATTTTCTTAGCCTTGTGTAGAATCGAAATGTCTATTGTAGCAGACTAACTATGTAAGAAGAAATCGACTTGCTCAGCGAAGAGATCAACTATTGACTGATGTCATTGAAGCAGACTCACTAGAAGAGAATCGACTAGCTCATTGAAGAGATTGATTGTGATCATGTCATTGAAGCAGACTCACTGCTGATTCAGATCTACTACATAGTAGAACTTGTTTCGTTCGTTGATTGACTCAATCAAGAAATCAATCATTGTTCATCATTGTAGCAGACTCACTGTTGAGATTTCAATATAGAAACAAGCTCATGAATTTGCTTGTTATCAAAGATGATCGTGTCATTGAAGCAGACTCACTAGTTGACTTGCTCATTGAAGAGATCGACTTTGAGCTCATCATTGTAGCAGACTCACTAGTTGCACATGAATGTTTGATCAGATTCACTGATGAGTAGAGCGATGAGAGCGAGTAGATCATCGCATTGAGAATGTCATTGTAGCAGACTCACTAGTTGCATGCAAACGAGTCGACAGATTGATTCACTGATAGATAGAGCAATGTGAGTAGATGAGTCATTGCATTGACGAAAGATGTCATTGTAGCAGACTCACTATTTGCACATGATCGAGTTGATGAATCAATTCACTGATAGATAAAGTGATGAAGATGAATAGATCATCGCTTTGACGATGTCATTGAAGCAGACTCACTGAGAGGTTTGCTCATCAAGATAGAGACTTCATGCAGTTCTAGACTGATCTCTTTGATTGCTCTTTGAAATAAAGACTTCACGCAGTCATAGACTGATTTCGTTTGATTATTCAACAAATTTGAAGAATTTCTTGTGAATCTGAATGAATGATTAATTCGCTGATCTTTGATCTAGTTGAATGATTTCAATCGTTTGTTTATACTCGCTGATCAGCGCATGAGTGAAGAAAGATGAGTGCTGCTGCACGAACGCAAGTCGCTAGATCAAAGTCAATAGAGAGTTGAAAAACTACTAGCAAAAGCACTCGAAGAAATCGATGCAGATTATTTCACTTCGTCTGTAACGAAGAAGCATTTATATAATGTTAGAAATCAGCATAGAGCGAGTCATATGAGTGTAAGATAACGAGTATATAAATGCTAAGAAAGAAAAGTATCTAGAAGAGAAGAATCGACTATCTATATGACTCAGAAGAACATAAGCTAACTCTGAATAGAATTGACTTCGAAACAACTCAATAGTCTAGTGATGAGTGATTGATGATAGTCAGAAACATAGTCATCAACATAGTCATCAACATAGCTATCAACATAGATGCGTAGCTAGAATTGTAACAAAATGTGATGAGTAGAATGATGAGTAAAATGATGAGTAAAATGATGAGTAGAATGATGAGTAGAATGATGAGTAGAATGATAAGTAGAATGATAAGTAGAATGATCAGTAAAGTGATTAGTAAAATGATCAGTAAAATGATCAGTAAAGTGATCAGTAAAATGATGAGTAAAATGATTAGTAGAATGATCAGTAAAATGATCAGTAAAATGATCAATAAAATGATCAGTAGAATAATCAGTAAAATGATCAGTAAATAGCTCAGTAGAATGATCAGTAAATAACTCAGTAGAAAGATCAGTAGAAAGATTGATAAAGAAATCAGTAGAAAGCTTGATCAAAAGATCAATAGAAAGCTTAATTAATAGCTCAGTAAATAGCTCAGTAAATGTCTTAATCAAAAGCTCACTAGTAGAAAAATCAAATAGAAAGATCGATAAAAAAATCAGTAGAAAGCTCAATTGAAAGATCAATAAAAAGCATTGTTTGAAGCATTGTTTAACATGTTTTATGCGCTTGATCAATGCATTTTATAAAGTGTTTGATAGAAAGATTAAAGTGAGTAAATGAGTGAGTAAATGAGCATGTAAAGTGATGAGCATGTAGAATGATGAGTGAGTAAATGAGCATGTAGAATGATGAGCATGTAAAGTGATAAGTGAGTAAATGAGTAAGTAAATGAGCGAGTAAATGAGCGAGTAGAATGATGAGCATGTAGAATGATGAGCATGTAGAATGATGAGCATGTAGAATGATGAGCATGTAGAATGATGAGCGAGTAAATGATGAGCATGTAGAATGATGAGCGAGTAAATGAGCAAGTAGATGAGCAAGTAAAGTGATGAGCATGTAGAGTGATAAGCGAGTAGATAAGCAAGTAAATGAGCAAGTAAATGAGCGAGTAGATGAGCGAGTAGAATGATAAGCATGTAGAATGATGAGCGAGTAAATGAGCGAGTAAATGAGCGAGTAAAGTGATGAGCATGTAGAGTGATGAGTGAGTAGATGAGCGAGTAGATGAGTGAGTAGAATGATGAGCATGTAGAATGATGAGCGAGTAAATGAGCGAGTAGATGAGTGAGTAAATGAGCAAGTAGATGAGTAAGTAGAATGATGAGCATGTAGAATGATGAGCGAGTAAATGAGCGAGTAGATGAGTGAGTAAATGAGCGAGTAGATGAGTGAGTAGAATGATGAGCATGTAGATAAATATTTTAGCTGAATTAACTGAGTTAATTGAATTTAGTTCAGCGCATATGAACAAATGCAGATTATATCAACAAAAGCGAGATTCAGTGCAGTGACATATGAATAAATACAGATTTTATTGACAAAAGCAGAACTCAATTCAGCAAAATCAGCTAAAATCTCGATTTTAATCATTTTATTCAGCTTTAAGCAACAAATGTCACTTTAGCTAAACTTTAAAATTTAGTTCACTTTACAAACTGTCGATGCTATAAGTCGATCTAATTCTAATCGATGTCACAAAAGTGTATGAATTTATTATTATGATTTGAACTATATGATGTACTATGATAATTAATCATTTGATGCTTACGACGTGTTTTAAATTTCTTCGTCTAAAGGCGAGAGAATTGAATAACATCATTACAAAATCTTTATCATAACTCAATCGTAGATTCATTGTAAAAAGAATTCTGCATGAGTCGCTAAGGTACTGAGGCAACGAGTTAGCATTGTATTAAGTATTCTTAGTGTAATATTAGCGTGGGCCAGATTATACAACGTCACCCTTCGTCCTGTAATCTTTATATGAGCAGTCAAGAAAGTCGGGTATAATGAGCGCATGAATCATAGCTGTCAGGGACAACTCGTTGCACAGCGCACTAAGGAAGAATTGCATGCCTCTCTCGAAATCACCTTAGCATACGTTGCTGAAATTCCTGCAAAATCTGCTAATTCAGTCTTACAGTACGCTGGCTCTCTTGCATCACTGGTGGACTAACTGATCTGTATCTAGAGCTGTTGAACGTGCCATCCGGGACCGCGATGCTGTAAATTTGCGACATCTTCGCCGATTTGTAAAGTCTGAACACGTACCAGCTTCTCTTACTCCAGTGACCAAGATTTCGACTTGCGAGAGCTATGAGACTACTGTAGAGTCCCGCAGCAGTGTTGGTGTGCCGGGAGATC